>JACCDH010390982.1_pt1 | contig 36035 bp, 29 predicted proteins | sample 7442481 | NCBI WGS metagenome assembly JACCDH01 (sample SAMN15323433, study PRJNA562643) | freshwater metagenome | isolation source: river surface water | place: USA:Blue River Watershed | collected 2017-08-15 | reverse complement strand
CCGAACCACTTCAAGATTTTCTCTCCAACACCGGGGACGTTAACGTGTATGATGTACGTTCCTGAGGCGATGGGAATGTTCTTGCCATTCTTCAAGTCCCAGTCCAAGCTCGTCAATGGATCAGCCTTCTTGAACTGTCTGATCAATGTTCCGTTCATGTCGTAAATCGTTACCACACATTCCTCAGGCAAATTCGTGATCTTAATGCGGTTGTCCAACTTACTCGTCTCATACAAGCTAAAAGCATAGTATGGGTTCGGTACCACATTGATCATGCTCAACGCATCCTCAGCTGTTGCCGCATCGCCCAGCACTGGAGCAATGCCCTTGGTGCTGAAGCGGTACAATGGTCTCCACGTGTTTTGCGCTGTGCTCAAATCGTTCACATCACCACTGTTGTATCGGAACTTATCATAGCCTTGCGCCACGCGCAAACGCACTCTGAGTGTGTTGGGGATCAATCCCTCCGTCACAGGCAACAAGCTATATCCTGGTGTCAATGCTGCTGATCCTACCCATGTCGCTGCGCGGAAAATCTTCTTCCAGTTGCTCGAGCTCAATGCACTATTGCTCAACTGATCAAACATGAATTGTCCGTTGTCATAGCCAGGAACGACTGTCGTGCTGTTGTCCTCATTGGCAAAGTTCTTAAACACATAAATCCAATGTTGACCTGCTGCTACGGTTCCAAAACCTTGCGGAGCAATTAAGTTAGATGTTGGGTTCCAAATCATGTCATTGCCATTCTCTCCCACCAACCATGAATCTTCTCCAAAGGCCATGTTCAAACGCTCGCCTGTTCCCAAATCGATGGCATATCCTGGGAACCAACCCATACCCCAATCACCTACCAAGTTTCCTTCTGCGGCATTGAAGCCAGCGTCATCTGCTGTTCTTCCGTTCTTGTCCACTGATTTGTGGTGGCGCATCTTCATCTTACTGGGCGTACCATTGGTGATGCCGTCGTTGTCTTCCGCTAGTCCATTGGCGTTCATCTCAAACACCACGCAGCGGGTCCATTTGCTCTTGTCGCTCGTCATCACCACATCCACGTTGTTCAATCCGCGAATATTGCTTCTGCGGTCAGCATCAATCGTATTGTTATCCCCTTTTACATCATTGATGGTTGGAGCGACATTGTTCACAGTAGCTGTGGGGGTTGTTGGATCACCATCCGTATCAAAGTTCAATACAGAATATGAAGCCAAGCAATAAGGTCCCCATGTTCCGCCTACTACACTCTCGTATTTCTCTGAAGCATCGGTAAAGGGATCGTCTCCGCTGCCTTGTTCGAAATCATCATACAATTGCTCAAACAACGCCGCTGCATCTGTTCCTTCTGTCTTTACGCTTCCTGCTCTGAGCCAGTTGAACTCTTGGAAACCTTCTTGATCCGAAATACCTGCAAACCATGGACGTGATGGATCGGCAAACTCCATGCTTCCCGAAATCAACTCCGTGTAATGTTTTACAAAAGCTCCATCATCGTTCAAATACTGATACTGGCTCCAATTGATGGACAAGCCGTAATCCAAGATGACATCCTCACTGCCCATTTTGAAAGTATGAGAAGGTGTGATGGTATCCCCTGTGGTCAAATTCACCAACTGCCATGACATCGAATCAGCACTGGACTCCGTGTTGTCGGTTGCTTTCAAAGACAACTCGAAATCGGCTGCTGGCAAAGCCAAAGGATCCACCACTTTAACATCTACAGGTCCCATACCAGGAAGGTAAGTACACTCTGAAGAAGTAATGTTTGACAAAATCGCTGCCTCTGATGCTGCATCCAAAGTCAAACTGTTCAATCCATTGCCCTTTCCTTCAATACGCGTGATGGCTACACCGTCTCCATATTGCGCGTTCAAAATAGAACCCCCGTTGGCTGGGGTTTGGCTGTGGGGTATGGCGGCAATGACGGGAATTTCACCCAATGCTGCCTTACGAGAAGCAAGGAAAGCCTCATCTTGCCCGGTTTCAGCAGCCAAATCATAAGCCAAATAATTGTTGTGGCCATAAGCCAAAACCATAAAATAATAGGTCTTGTGATTGATCAAACGATTGTCACCTTGTGCAAATGCATCTGTCTTTACTTGGAAAGAACGACGAATGCCTTCATTTGCACCTTGCACTTTCAACTCGGGCACGATATACCCCGAAATTGGATCTCTGGTAAAGTTAACGATATTAATCACATCATTTTCTACATCACATTGGGCGATCATACGGGCCTTGGCAATATCACCCAAATCACTTGAGCTGACATCAGCATTGGCCAATTGATAGACCATATAACCTTCGAATTTGTAAGAACGATCAGTAGTGTCCAATTGTGTTCCATCCGCCAATTCTTCTGGAATACTTGGATCAAAACCGGCTTGGTCTGGACCAAAATTCTCGTTGTAATTGGTACTTATCACATTGTCATTGCTCAACATCAAAATGATTTCACGATCCAATTCGCGAACAGAAACATCAGGTGCATCTGGACCAGAAACCAATTCAAAGCAATTATCAAATAAAGCCTGAGCTTTATCGTCATACTGTCTTAATAAACGAACGCTTTCGAAAGCTTCACCTGTTGTGGCTCTTGCCCAAACAACACCCATTGTAATATTGTTGTAATCACCAGGTTCCAAGGTAAATGGACCAGCAGATTGGATAAAACGACGGTCAGCCGCAACGTTTCCGCTACTCACCTCAGACCATGGCTCAACTTGAACACCAAAAGTTCCCCAATTGTAAGGATCCGTATCATCTGGGAACATGTATTGCGCAGGAACTCCGGTAAGTACACCAGCTCCGCTAACACCATTTCCACCGTACAACATTTGCGCACCATTTTTCCATACACCACGCATGTAATTATAGAAATGCAATGGTACGGATGGTTCACCAAAAATAGGGTTGGTACTGTTGTTATAATATACAAAACGACGCATACCAAAACGCTCGTTGTCTGCAACACCATCGCCATATCCAATACCCAAACCACGGTAAGGAATACCAATTGAATCCGTGGCATTGATAATGTCCGTAGTCAAAGGATTGTCAATGTTATCTTCATCCTGATAAGGACCTTCAAAAAAGTCAATACCGACGGCCGGAGGATTCAAACCATAACCCAAAGAAGATGATGATGACTGGTCATTGTTGTCACCGTTGTAGCAGTAACCCAAACCTCTTTTAACGTCACACCCCACATAGTCATCTGTTGCAGTTCCCAAATCAGCATCCACCCAAGAACCGAAATAGGTATCTGTAAGTGTTTGTGTACCTTGGTTAATCAACACATAATTATAAAAAGTCATGTTGTTGATTTCATCGTTGGAGTTGAATGCAAAAGCTTGCGCACGAATCTCCATACCGATGGGTTGTCCTTGAGATTCAGTATGTGCGTTACCCTTGTCATTGAATATCCAGTAAAAAGTTTGGTCACCAAACAAAGGAACGATGTCCTCTCTCTTACGAGAAGCGCAATTCACCTCTCTTAAGAAATCGTACCATGGATAGTCACCATTTTGAGGGTTATAAAAACCATCTTGGTCATAATCATAGAAAGGAGCTAAGTACAAATCTTGACCGGCCGCTGTGTTTCCCATCGCAGGATAGTCATAGAAATAGCCAGGAATGGAATAATTCTCTTCGCAATCATCATCTCCGGCAGAAACACAATCATAATAAGCACGGTGTCTTTGCGCATCTTGACGCAATGAAACAAAGAATCTATCGTATTGCTCACAAGTGTTCTCATTCACTGAAGCACTGCCGTCATTGGTCAATGGTCCTGGCCAATAATCGTTACCGCTTCCTCTAAAAGTCAATGCGGCCAACTTTAACTGTTGGTCAGGAGAACGACCCCCCATCCACAATGCACCAGCATACAATGAAGAAACACTACCACCCTTAGGCACTTCATATGAGGGCATGTTGTTGGCACGGTCCATCCACATATTACCACCCGTTTCGATGGTGGCTTTTACATTGTTCCACTCCAAATCCTTGAGTCCGGTAGCTGGTGCACAAGCCGCAGCCTTCACCTGTCCATTGGATTCATTTTCTGTCTGCTGACGAACGTTTACCGATTTATAGGCATATGCGCTCATGGACATCACCGCCATGAAGACAACCATCACTAATTTCATATATCTCTTTTCCATGGTTTCCTAGGGTTGAATTAGAAGTCAAATCTTAATCCCAAACGAATCTGACGAGGAGCGCCCAAATTGTAAGGGTTATTTACATACATGCTGTAGTAGTTTCTGAAAGAATCTGGTGAGTTCTGAGACTCAATCTGTGACTGGTACTGCGCAGCAGCCAAGAATCCATCGTCATCTGGCGTTCCTGTGAAACGATACACACCTGAGATATTCATGGTGTTCAACAAATTGTTGACCCACAAATAAACATTCAAGTTTGCAGCCTTTTTCTTTCCATCCTTTCCTTTCAACTCAACATTAAAATTGCGGTCAATATTCATGTCCACATTGAACTGCCATGGCAAACGAGCGCCATTGATGGAACCTTCTGTGGTTGGAGAAACCTCTCCTGTAATTGGAGTAGCAATAACCTGCGGAGTATATGGAGTACCAGAACCCAAGTTGGCAATAAAGTTAACCCCAGTGTTTTCAAAGATGGGCTTATTGAACCATACTGGACCATTGTAATCCGCTCCTGAACCATAACGATAATCAACTGTAGTAACGATGCGGTGTCTTTGATCGTAGTTAACAGGATTCACAGTTCTCAAGTTGGGCAATCCAGCATTGATCAAAGCCAATTGTGTTTGGGTTGATGATCCTGTTCCGTCTGCAAATTGCAAAGTGTATGAGCTCTTTAACCAAAGATTTCCTGTTGGTCTCAAGTCATAAGAAAGAGTCAAACCTTTAACGGTTCCGAAATCCAAATTATCAAAAGCCTTGTAAGTAGCAGGATATGCACCAATGAATGATCTCACCTGAATCATATTGCGCAACTCGCGGTAGAATGCCTCAACCTTCAAAGAAGATGTTTTGGACAACACTTGTTGGAAACCAAGTGCGTAGTCCACTGTGCGCTCTGGTTTCAAATTTGGATTGTTCAACAAAACATTGCGGTTGGTATTCAAGTACAAATAATCAATAGGATTAAAGCGATTGCTTTCTGTTGGACGCTGAGTCAACACATCATAGTGCGCAAAGAACAAAGCCTCATCAGAAATCGGGAAAGAGAAGGCGATACGTGGCATAAAATTGACCACAGGCTCATACTCCTTGAATGACTTAGATGTCATTTCTGCCTTGGGATCAACTTTCAAGTATGGTTTCACCTGTCCACCTGAAGCAACTGATGTAAATGGATCCGAAACCAAAGCACCTGAAGCGTTGTACCAATTGTTTCCATCACGGTAACCCGTAATAGAGGTTGGCTGCTCAACATTGTCAACATAAACAACAAAATCTTCACCGATATTGTTGGGTTTGTTCACTCCGAATTTGTCAAAATTCACCTCTCCTGCCGTATATGCTTCACTGATTACAAATGGATCAATGGGCACATATTGGTTGGCATCATAACGGTCGATACGAAGACCAACGTTAAAAATCAAATCATCGAAAGCAAATTTATCCATCACATATCCTGAGATATAGGTTGGCTCAAAAGCACCAATTCTTCTGGTCTTGAAGCTTTTTCCATCTGCCAATGAGTACTCTTCCGAGAAAAAGTCATCGATGGTTGGACGACGACCTGACAACTTGTTTCCGTAAGGATCATATCCATAATAGGTAACAATGTTGTTTCCTTGGTTTAACAAATCATCCGCTCCAAACATGCTTACACTCAACTCATCTGGATTTAAAGCATCAACATTGATATAATCGGTACCGTTGACATCCAATCCCAATGATTCACGCAAATTGTAATCAAACTCAAATTGATCCGTTCCAACCAAGTTGCCATAATTCACATAAGTGATGCCATCTTCACTGAAATAACTAGGGTTGTCGGTATTCAATTCTCGATTATGGAAATTAGCCAATTGACGGGCGCGCAACCAAAGACCTACAGGGGCAATGGCATAACCAGCATCTCTTCTTTGCTCAAACTCAAAACCCACCTGAATGGCATGGTCTCCAATATCTGCTGAACCTGTCCCTGAGACACGGAATTGCTTGTTTGAACTAACACTGTAATTATTGCTCTGACCTCCGTAATAATTCCACAACCCATAAGTATCGTTGGGCAATTGTCCATTGATCAAACCATTGTTTCCTTGAATGTTTGTCAAAGAGGCATATGGAGATTCTCCAATTTGCAAAATCTCAGTGGTAAACTCGTTGTTAGAGGCATCAAAGAAACCGTCATCAGTAATCAACATGTCGGTTCCATTAACCACTTCATTCACACTCGTTGGGGTGTTGAACAATCCAAAGAACTGACTCGTAATTGCGGCTAGGTCAGGATTGTACTCACTTGGAGTAAAGTTAACATTGACATCCTGCCATCCATTCTGAATATAATATCCACCTTCAGGAGCCAATGAATAAGAACGAGCACGCAACTGATCAAAACGACCAACGTGACCATATCTAAACAACTCATCCTTGTGGGTAGCGTCTTGTCTTAAACGGTATGAACTACTGTAATCAGCCATAATCGAATAGAATACATTCTTCAAAGTAGAAGTCTCATCTTCTCCGTTCTTAAAGCGTTGACTGAACTTCACATATCCCCTCCAATCCAAATCTGTTGACTGCTGGTTGTTATCGAAGTTCATCAACATATTGCTGTAGTCAAAATCATTGCCTCGTCTATATGCTGCTGTACCTCCCAAAGTCAAAGTCATCGTTTCAGAAGCTGTCAAATCCACTTTTCCTACCAAGTTCAATGAACGATTGCGAACATTCATTCGGGTGTCAATCTTTTCAAAGTCATCTGCAGTGAGGAAATCAGCATTGTACAATGCGCCATTTACTGTACCATCCGCTTGAACATTTTGACGCAATGGATTATCTCTTAACGCTTCAATCGCAGATTGCTTCATCTTATAGACCCCACCAAAGGCTGGACCTCCATCGACAATATCTGTGTAATTGCTGGATAAAAAGAAGCCCAATAATGGACGCCCTTTGCTACCATCCGCCTTTTTCTTAAATAAGATCGGTCCAGATAACGACCCTTCCAAAAGGTTATACCCATACTTATCCAATCCACGCACTTTATCGTTAATCATGAATCCAGAAGAAATGGCCTCCACGCCTCCGGTATAATTGGCCGAGGCGGAACGCAAAGAGATGTTGATTACCCCTCCAGTAACGTCACCAATGTTGGCGGGAACACCTCCCGTGATAACAGAAACCTCCTCAATGGCAGACTTGGGTAATGATGATGAACCTCTTACTTTAATTCCATCAATGTACACCCAAGTTGACCCTGTGCGTGCACCACGGATAGAGATTCCTCCTCCTGTACCGGCACTACTAACACCTGCAACAGTTTGAGCCAATCCCAAGGCATCACGAGAAGGCATACGTGCCAACTCTTCACGTGTTACCGTTCCACCAGACGCTCCACCATCCTTGTCAATCAAAGGAACCTTGAACTCATTGATTTCAAGGGTCTTCAACTCTTGACCAGCACTCAACTCCGTATTGGCAAACTGAATCTTACCTCCTGAAATGGGAACACCCTTCAACTCTTGTGAGGTATAACCTACAAAATTGAATTGTACATCGTAGACTCCAGGGTCAATGGGTTTAATGGTGTACTCACCATCAATATCAGTTGCTCCTCCGGTAATCAAGTTACCATTGAGAAATAATATGACGTTTACAAACGGCAGTGGTTGTTTGGTATCTTTATCAGTTACCTTTCCCTTCAAAGTACCAGTGTTTTGGGCAATTGCACCTGTCAAAGTGACCAGCAAACCAACCAACATTAGCGTAACTTTTTTCCGCATATTAGGATAGAATTAATTGTACGTTTCTATTGTTAAAGGGTGCTAAAATAAGGAAAAAGAGGTTTTTTAACTCATCTTAACACCAACTATTTATTTTCTATTCAATTCTCAACTGATTTTCAATTGTTTACTATTCAAAAACAACCTTCAATAACCGCAGAAATCAATGCCTTTTTATCCACTCCAACTTTCGCAGCTTGCTGCGGTATGATCGACGCCTCGGAGAAGCCGGGTACGGTATTGACCTCAATAACAAATGGGTTATCTTGCTGAATAATGAAATCTACGCGAATCATACCCCGACAATCCAAATCTCGATAAATACCCACGGCCAATTCTTGAACTTGCTCAAAAACCTCCTTTTTCACTCTGGCTGGTGTAATTTCCTCTGATTTTCCGCTGTATTTGGCTTCATAATCAAAAAACTCGTTATTGGATACAATCTCAGTCAATGGCAAAGCCCTCAATTTCCCATTCCATTGAATTACTCCGCAGGTAACTTCTGTTCCCTCAACAAATCGCTCAATGATTACTTGATCATCCACCGCCAAGGCCTTATCAATGGCCAAAGCCAATTCTTCTTGCTTTTTCACCTTTGACGTTCCCAACGAAGATCCTCCATTGTTGGGTTTTACAAAACAAGGTAATCCAACTTTGAACAAAATGGGCACAGCATCCCAGGTTTGTCCTTTGGAAACGATAATGCTATTGGCCACCTGGTATCCCAAATTTCCCAAAGCGTCCGTGGTTGCCTTTTTATTAAAAGTCATGGCCATGTTGAGCACATCGCCCGTTGTGTAGGGTATGTCCATCAAATTAAAATAGCCTTGCAACACCCCATTCTCACCTGGTGCACCATGAACAATCATAAAAACACCATCAAAAGTCAACTTCTCCTTTCCATCATGCACAGAAAAATCATTTTTATCCACTGGCCATTCTTCCCCCTCCTCAGAGAGAGCATACCATTTTTCCTTGGTGATGACCACTTGTTTGGGCTCGAATTTCTCTCGGTCGATATTGGCCATAACCATTGCAGCGCTGCGCATGGACACCTCAGCCTCTCCGCTGTATCCACCGCATACCACCGCAATTCTCTTTTTTCGATTCATTCCCATTTTCCAAATATCATGGAGAATTACTTTCACTGCGTCGGTATTTTCACGCAATCCATTCACCATTGATGGTTAATTGTTTTTGATTGAAAAAAATGCATCTTTGTAATGTGAAATTCAAACAACGTCTTCTTAGGTATCTCATTGGTGTCACCATAGGTTGCCTGTTGGTTTATATGATGTTCCCCAACTATGATTGGTTGGGTTGGCTTCCTGGAAAACAAATCCGAGGCAACATCTTATCGCGTCATCAAACCATCACTGACCAAGCTAAATGTGAAGCCTCATTCTATGCAATTGGCGAGGAAGAATGGAAGGCTGTTCTGGCAGATGGGTCCATTAACTTTGAAAAAAGCAAAACCAAGGAAGTGGACAAAACATATTGCTTGGAAAACAATCTCATCACGGTTGAGGTATTGCTCAAAGACTCCTCCGTCTACATTCAACATATACAACGCATGGGGGTCAACTCTCCCAATCCTTGCCAAGCTCAATAACCATGTCCATCCAATTATCCATACAAAAAATAACTGCTGAACATTTGGAAAAATGGCGCGCCATCAGAAGACATTTGCACGCAAATCCTGAATTGTCATTCCAAGAATTCAATACATCAAGTTATATAAAAAAACAACTTGATGATGCCGGTATTGATTACACAGACGGCTGGGTTAATACCGGAATCACCGCAATAATCAAAGGGAAGAATCCAGAAAGTCGATTCATCAGTCTGCGCGGAGACATGGACGCTCTGCCCATTCAAGAAAAGAATTCCATTGATTACAAAAGCAAAGTAGACGGGGTGATGCACGCTTGTGGGCATGATGTACATACCACTTGCGTGTTAGGAGCTGCCATTGTTTTGAACGAATTGAAAGATGAATGGGACGGAACCGTGCAGATTATTTTTCAACCCGGTGAGGAAATTCTTCCAGGTGGCGCCAATGAAATGATCAAAGCTGGAATTTTCAAAGATCATCACCCCAATGCCATATACGGGCAACATGTATACCCCGAATTGCCCGCAGGAAAAGTAGGATTCAAGTCAGAATGGTACATGGCCAGCACAGATGAAATCTACATTACCGTCAATGGAAAAGGGGGGCACGGTGCCAAACCCAATCAGTGCATTGATCCCATTGTGGCTTCCGCTCAGCTCATTTTAGCATTACAAACCATACCCAGTAGACGAGCAGAGCCTGCCACACCAACGGTATTGACCATCGGGAAAATAGAAGGTCTTGGAGCTACCAACATCATTCCAGATCAAGTCACCATGGCGGGAACTTTTAGAACCTTTGACGAGCAATGGCGCGCTCAGGCGCATGAGCTTATACGACAAACAGCAAAAGGCATAGAAGAGACAACGGGAACCCAAATCCATGTTGACATTCATATCGGCTATCCAGCATTGTACAACCACCCTGAAAAAACAGAAAAAGCAAAAAAATTAGCAGAAGAATTTCTAGGAAAGGATAACGTTGTCGAATTGATTTTAAGAACAACCGCTGAAGACTTTGCTTACTTCGCTCAACTATACCCGAGCTGCTTTTATCGTCTGGGAACCACAAGCCCTGATGGGTTAACTTTTAACGCACCTGTTCACAACAATTGTTTTGACATTGATGAAACGGCCTTACTTACTGGTATTGGCTTGATGGCCTACCTGGGAGCAAAAGGTTAGCAAGAACGGGAAAATCATCAACCACCTTTTTGACTCGCGACGGGTCAACAATTTTCGTTATATTCGCATGGTTATAAATTTTTAATCATGAAGGTTCTTATCACAGGGGGTGCAGGATTTCTTGGATCCAACTTATCACAACTTTTACTCAATGCAGGTCATAGCGTAATCGGATTGGATAACTTATCTTACGGAAAACTCTCAAACATAGAGAACTTCATTGATCATCCCAATTACACTTTCATCAATGGAGATGTAATGAACTATTACAATTACAAATCCCTTCAGGTTGATGTATTGGTCCATCTTGCATCTCAAAAAATACCTCGTTATGACAATTCATTGCGAACCATAGATGAAAATGAATTAATGACACGCAATGTGGTTCGCAAATGTTTGGCAGACAACATCAAACTTGTTTTTGCATCCACCTCAGATGTCTATGGAAAAAATCCCAACATCCCATTTTCAGAATCCTCAGATTGTGTTCTAGGTCCAAGTACCGTTAAAAGATGGGCTTATGCATCTTCCAAGATTCACAGTGAACATTTCATTACAGCCAATGGTGAAGCAAATAATCTCAAGTATTCCATCATGAGATTTTTTGGGTCATACGGTGAAAATCAAAATTTAACATGGTGGGGTGGGCCGCAGTCCGTTTTTATTGAAAAAGCCCTAAAAAATGAACCCATTGAAATACATGGTGACGGTTCACAAACGCGAACATTTACCTATGTGCAAGACACGATTCAAGGAATCAAGTTGTGCATAGAAAAAGAAGAGGCGAATGGCGAGATTTTCAACATTGCATCGAGTTCAAGCAATGAAATATCCATTCTTGATTTGGGAAAAATCATTTGGAAGAAAATACAAGGTGAGGAATCAGAACCAAAAATAAATTTAATTCCCTATTCCAGTTTCGGAAATTATGAAGATGTTATGAGACGCGTTCCCGACATCAATAAAATAGTTTCAAAATTACAATTTCAGCCCAAATTCTCTTTGGATGAAGGCCTAGATATCACTATCGATTGGCAAAAAAAAATACTCGGATACCACTAACCACATGGTCTACATTTTAATTCCTGTCTTTAACGAAGAAGAAAACATTCCTGCGCTTGCAGAAAATTTATTGACCTTTTTCAACGTTTCCAATCTTAATGCCCACTTCATTTTTGTCGATGATTTTTCGACCGACAATACCATCAACAGCATCAAGAGCTTTTTTAAAGAATCCAATTACACCGTAATAGAAAAATCATCCAACATCGGTCCCGGCGATTCTTTCAATCGTGGTTTCAATTGGATTATTGAAAACGTAAAAAAAGAAGACCGCGACAATGACATTGTTATCACCATGGAAGCTGATAACACGTGTGATTTGAACATTCTTCCTATCATGATCTCCTTGGCTCAACAAAAAATTGACCTTGTCCTTGCCTCTGTTTATGCTCAAGGGGGGGGATTTGAAAAAACTGGATTCATCCGTGTCGTTCTTTCTTTCTGCGCCAACTTATTTTTTAGGTCATTTTTTAACCTTAAAATACTTACACTTTCTTCTTTTTATCGCGTTTACCGGTTGGAATTAATATGTAAAATCAAGGAAAACAATAAAGACATCATCCATGAGAAAGGGTTCATCTCAATGCTTGAAATCCTGATCAAATCCATAAAATTAGATGCCACGGTGATAGAGGTTCCCATGCGATTAAAGTCATTGAACAGAAAAGGGAAGTCCAAAATGAAGTTGATGAAAACAACTTTATCATACATCAGATTTTTATTCAAGTCGGAAAAATAATTGGTCATGAAATTCAATTCGTTGCTCAATGCTTTGATTTCGCCTTGGAGCTTACTCGTCATTTTTCTTTGCTCCTCAACTTTTTTTATTTTTCAATTTGACATCTATCCCTTCTTTCGGGATGACACCATTTACTTCAACGCCGCTAGACAATTCAGTGAGTATCAAACTATCTACGGAAACGCCATCATCAATTTTGACCATTCAAAGATTGGAGAATTCAACTGGTACGGCCCAGGGTATCATTTGATGTATGGTATTCCATCCTTAATTTTCGGTTTTAATGATGGAAAAACCTCATTGCTGCTGCATGTTTTTCTTTGGACAGTAGCCATCGCTTTGCTCATGCGCAAGTTTCCTAAACACCGCATCAGCCTGAGTATTTTAATGATTGCCTCCCCTTTTTACTACTACCACTTTCATTTTTATCCTGTTGTTGTCAACACTTTTGTCACAACAATCAGTTTCCTAATCATGGTTCAATTGATTGAGGGAAAAGAAAAAAGCAAATTCTCAATAATCGTAGGCTTTATTTTTTCTATTCTATTTGGCGCTTTTTTAAGAATCACACATGTTTTCAGCTTTGCGCTGTTCTATTGCCGCGCCAATACAAAAAGGAAATTCTTGGTTTTATCCCTTTGCTTCATCCTCCTTGTAGGATTAACTTGGTTATATCAAACTTACTTTTGTGCACCCATGTTCATTGGCGCAGATGAAACAATAAACATGTTGGGAGACAATGACTTCATTTCATTCGGGTGCGTCTTCATTAAAAATTTCATTCGTAATTTTATTTACTACTTTCTAAAGATTGAATTTCATGATCTTCAATTGTGGATTACTCTCCTTGCATCGATGATTTCACCCCTCTTTCTATCAAAAGAAAAGTTGGATAAAATTCGGCCTATATACCAAGGACTTCTTTTAACAAATCTGGCATACATCTCTGTTCTTTTTGCATTGTACAATGCCAATCCTTTTTATTTGAATAAACAACTCATCATTTTACTTCCAGCAAATTTCATTTTTATCATCGTCTACCTGATTCAAAAAAAATCACACAACACAATTTTCTTAATCGTTAATTTACTGTTTTTTCCATTCACGCTAGATAAAACAAATAAAGCCCTAGAGAGCGCTCATCAATGCCAACATGCGAAATATGATATTGAGATGATTAAAAACGCTCGTGAGTTGGTTTTTCGAAATATCAAACAAGAGAACCAAAAAGTGGTCAATATCCTGATTGATCATAAATCTTTTAAATCCCTAAATGAGATTCAATATTGCGCACTTTTCTGCGAGCTTCCTTTTCAATCCGAAGCAGGAAACAACTTAAAAAATGTATTTATCATTCATCCACACGAAGAATTTTCTATAGATGAAAGAGGAGATTATTTATTATCTCTTACAAATATGCCTGCGAGCAATAAATTGAGTTTGGTATCCAAATCTCCCGGTCTCTTTTTGTACAAAATCAATAAAGCCATCTAAACGATTTTATCATATTGAAATATGATAAAATCATATTTGTGTTTTTCGTCTCTTGAATAATCACCAATCTTTTTCCTTTCCCATTGCGTTGAAATAAATTCAGGAAAGAAAACCTCTGCTTCAGGGAAAACGGCGTTTACTTCCGTGATATACATTCTATCCACTAAACCCAAATCTAGGGCTTGAGAATATACTTGTCCGCCACCTATAACAAAAACCTCTTGCTCTTCATTTGCCTTGGCAGCTAACAAAGCATCTTCTAAATTTTGTACCAAAATACAATCAGGCGCGTTGTAATTGGTTTGACTGCTAATGACTATATTTAATCGGTTCTTGAATGGTCTATACTTTTCTGGAATGCTCTCATAATTTTTACGCCCCATGATGACCGGGTGTCCAAAAGTTTTATCCTTGAAAAACTTCATGTCCTCTGGCAAATGCCACATCAAATCATTGTTGCAGCCTATTCCTCTGTTGGCCGACATGGCAACAATAATGCTAACAATTGGCGTTTTCATCATACAGCCACTGCAGCTTTTATGTGAGGGTGTGGATCGTAATTTTCTAATGTAAAATCCTCATAACAGAACGAGAAAATATCATTGACCAAAGGATTAATTCGCAATGTCGGCAAAGGTCTAAAATCACGTGTCAACTGCAATTTTGCTTGGTCAACGTGATTGCTGTACAAATGAACATCTCCGCCTGTCCAAACAAAATCACCTGGCTCATACCCACAAACTTGCGCCATCATCATGGTCAACAAAGCATACGAAGCAATATTAAAGGGAACACCCAAAAAGGTATCAGCGCTGCGTTGGTATAATTGACAACTTAATTTTCCTTCTGCAACATAAAATTGAAACAAACAATGACAAGGAGGTAAGGCCATTTGTTCAATAAATGAAGGATTCCAGGCAGAGACGATATGTCTCCTACCATCAGGATTTTTCTTCAAACCTTCTACCAACTTAGCAATTTGATCGGTATGTGTTCCATCCGGATTGGGCCAACTTCTCCACTGATAACCATATACAGGTCCAAGATTTCCATTCTCATCAGCCCACTCATCCCAGATACTAACTCCATTTTCTTTTAAATAAGCGATATTGGTTTCTCCTTTTAAAAACCACAACAACTCATGAATAATACTCTTGGTGTGCAATTTTTTGGTGGTCAACAAAGGGAAACCTTGTGACAAATCGAAACGCATTTGATGACCAAAAACGCTATATGTTCCTGTGCCCGTGCGATCTGATTTTTTTACTCCATTGTCCAACAAATGTTGTAACAAATCATGGTACTGCTTCATGGGGCTAAACTAATTCACAGAAAACAAAAACACAGCAATGAGCTAACGATAATAAAAACAAATTATTCACCAAGTACCCTAAGTGTCTGCATGACCCAGCGAGCCTTTTGTTTAGCCGTATCCAAATTGGCATTCATGATGGTGACATGCCCCATTTTTCTGAAAGGACTGGTTAACGCTTTGCCATACAAATGCACATATACCCCTTCTTGTTTCAATACTTCTTGCATGCCCTGATACACCGCCGGGCCCTGATGTCCTTTTTCGCCCAATAGATTAATCATCACTGCAGGCTGAATCAAATCCGTGGAACCCAATGGCCAATTCATTATCGCTCTGAGGTGTTGTTCGTATTGCGAGGTAATGCAACATTCGATGGTATGGTGTCCGCTGTTGTGCGGTCTTGGTGCCACTTCATTCACCCATACATCTCCATTCTTCAGCACAAACATTTCTACGGCCAATACACCAACTATTTGCATTTTCTCCGCTACTTCGATAGCCAATTGACGAGCACGTTCTAGCACTGTTTCAGGCTGCTCTGAAGGAGTAAATAAAAACTCCACCAAATTGGCTTCAGGATTAAATTCCATATCCGCTGCAGGAAACGTTACAACCTCTCCGTCCTCGTTTCTGGCGACCACTACCGCCAACTCACTTGAAAAATCAACCCAAGACTCCAATACGGAAGGAGCGTCAAAAGCCCTTTCCAAATCTTCATCGCTCTTCAAAGACTGCACTCCCTTTCCATCGTAGCCACCCGTTCTCAATTTCTGCATGCAAGGGAAAAAATGCATCTGAGATTCAAGCTCAGATTTTCCTTCAACCAAAACAAAAGGTGCTGTAGGAATCTTATGCTCCTGATAAAATAATTTTTGCAACCCTTTGTCCTTGATCATCGCCAAAACTTCTGGCTGAGGAAATACCTTCTTACCCATCTTCTGCAAATCAAAGAGGGCTTCCAAATTAACGTTCTCTATTTCAACCGTAATGATTTCCTTGTCCATAGCCCATTGCATAACCGCATCATAGTCCCTGAAGTCCCCAACAGTGAACGAAGTCGATAATGTGGCACAAGACGCGTTGGGCTGCGGATCCAAGACGGCAATGTTCACGTCATACCGACTGGCCTCTTCAATGAACATCCTTCCCAATTGCCCGCCTCCCAACATTCCAATGGTTGGTTGTTTTTTCCACGCATTTGACATGCAACAAAGATAGCGGGGAAATGGTCTTTGGCTTATTATTGCGCATCATGAATTATTCAAAAACACTTTTTTCCCTTGCTTGCCTTTGCTCAAGCCTACTGTGCCCATCACAGAATCTACAAACCATTGAATCGATTGAATATGATCCGATACAAGGTCGTTTTCTCGTCAGCAACAGCAATAGCGTTGTTCACGTAGATGGCAATGGAAACGGCGTCTCCACTCTCCCTTCTCCAATTGCCGCCGCTTATGGAATGGAAATTTTCAATAACCAACTTTTCGCCATCCATTCTAATCGTGTCAAAGTATTTGACTTAGCCACCAATGCATTGATTCAGACGGTCAACATTACGGGTGCAGGATTTCTCAACGGGATGGCCTCAGATGGAGTATCCAAAGTATGGGTGACTGATTTCAGCGCAAAAAAAATTCATCAAATCGACTTCACCGACTTGGCAAATCCAATCACCACTGTTTTGTCCAACAATACAACAACCACTCCGAACGGTATAGTATACGACGAAGCCAATAACCGACTTGTTTTTGTTTCCTGGGGGAGCAATGCACCCATCAAGGCTCTTGACTTAACAGATAACACCATCACTACGTTGACAACAACGACACTAGGGAATTGTGATGGGATAGACAAAGATGGACTTGGAAATTATTTTGTGGCCAGTTGGTCTCCCAACCGCATCACCAAATACAGTGCTGACTTCGCGGTTAGTGAAATCATTACGGTAGCGGGTGGCTTAAGCAGCGCTGCCGACATTTGCTATGCCAATGAAAATGACACTTTGGCTATACCCAACTCAGGGAATACGACTGTCGTTTATGTTGGTTTTGACAATACTCCCAACAGCATCAATACTTTCATCAATCATGCTGGATTCAATACCGCTACCTTCAGCGATCATTGGGAGATATCCACCCATGGCGCTGTTCAAACAAACATTCACTACTTGCTACTCGACAACCAAGGAAAAGTGATTATATCCGACAATTGGTTGCTGGAAAACACAACCAACCGATTGATTGTTCCCAACCAATCATTGCCCAATGGCACTTATTTCTTGGTCATGGTAGACAACAAGCTGCCCGCCATCAAGCTATCCAAGATGTAAATAAGTCACTTGATCGCGAGAAATCTCTATTTTTTTCAAACCACCGTTAGGGCCTTGGATCATAAAGGGCTGTGCAATCTCATCACCCAACATGTTTTTCAACTTGGATTTAATGCGTGATATTTTCTCACTAATGGAATTGCTCAATGGATTGGTCAAATCCAACACCCTTTCCTTTGCTGATTCGCGATCCATGTGTGGATTGATGTCCATATAAATGGACAAAATCTCTTCGAGGTAATCTGGAAGATAAGACAAAATAACACCCAAGGGGTGTTGTATAAAAAAACAATACGTTGTCAATTCCAAAGGAGTGAGTTTGACCTTTAAATTGGATAATTCAGGAAAAACCAACTCTCCTTTTTTCCGATCCAATACCAAATGAGGATAGGTTTGCAATGTCAAGAATCGCTCACGGAAAAGGACCTGTGCTCTTACATGATCAAATATCTTCAAGGTCTGATTCAACAATTTCCGATTGACGGAACTCTCGGTCAATGCCCGCATACAATCAGGACAAATATCCGCTGTCCTCAATTTCAAAATCACATCCGTCTTGTTCCAACACATGTCCATCATGCAGCCCTTGGGCGTATCGTGCGTCAAGTCAATGTACTTCGTGATGTCGCCAAAAGTCTCATTTTTCAAAATGGTGGACATGATGTGATACGCTACTGGATAGACAGGTTCAGACAATATGTAATGATGCCAATACAATAAATGAACAAAGTGATTTCTTCCGTTGTACGCCTCTGAACCCACAAACCATTTCTCTACATTGGCCTGATACGTAAGAATAAAAACGTGATCACTGTCTTGGGGGGGCGCGTTGTATTCCTGCGTTAGCGCTGGTATGGGATTCTCTTTTTCTTTCTGATTGCTTTGTTTCCTGAACTTTTTAATCAAATCAAAAAACTTCTCCCAAGGATAAGCATTGACTTTATCAAAATCCAAATCCACTGATTTTAAACGAATCTCTGAATCACACAATTTGTTCATGAGAAACTCCTCCTGAACATCAAAATCATCATCCACTTTTTTAATGACCCGTTTCGGTCTTCCGGATATGACCATGGGCGCATCATGATGAATAAATTCCACCTCTCCTTTGAACTGTTGCAAATACTGCACAACAGAGGCAAAGACTTCCTCATCTACCTCCGAAGTGCGTATCAAATGAGCTTTAATCATTCTTCTTCTTGTTGTTCTTTTTATCAAAATTAAAAGAATCCTTGAATCTTCCTGCTTGCTTGGCCACAATATAATCGTTCATCATCAAGTTGACTTCCTTGAAAACGGCATTGGTTTGGGTTTTTTGGTAACGCATCTGTTTTTCTGCGTCAATCTTTAGTTTACGGGCCATATCGAAAATGTCAAAGTCCGCTCCCATCAATACAAAAGACCATTTACCATTGGACTTCAAAGACTCAATCATTTTACCAATTTGTCCAAAACTGTATTCCCTTGAAGCGTTCTCCTCGCCATCTGTTAGAATAATGCAAACGACATCATCATCCGGATGCATTACGTGTTGGATGCGCTGAATCCCTTGACCAATACCATCCAACATGGCGGTGCAACCGGATGGAAAAAGTCGCTGGGTATTCAATGGCTCTAAATGCGCCGCGGGGACATTGAGAAACTCGAAATGGACATCGTCATTGAAGGTCAAAAAATTCACCTTAATCGGCACCTCTGTGTTGCGTACTTGTACCGTTCTGATGGATTGAATCTGCTCATTCAATGCGCTCATGGTGCTATCCCAGCAATCAGACATGCTACCGCTGCGATCTAAAATCAATAAATAATGGGTTGTGTTCATGGTGTTATTATTTTGACTGCAAATCTCCGCTTTGCATGTTCAAAATAATCCATTTACAAGCTTGTAAGCCTATTGTCCTAGGGTATCCAAAGGTGATGAATTCACAGTAGTATCAGGGGTTTCACCGCTATTGGCCTCATCCACAACGGGCACCAATAAATCCTCCACCGGAATTTTCTCCAATACTTTATCTACCTCCGCCTCCTTCTTGTCTCTCTTTTCTGTTGACCACTCTGAGCCGTAACGCTCAAAATAATCATCGCCCAAACACTTCATCAAACGCATAATCTTGCGCTTTCGCTTGTGCATATAGGCCGAAGGCTTTTCCAACTTGAATTTCTTGGGGTTGGGCAAACAAGAAGCAATCAAAGCCGCTTGCTCCCTCGTCAATTGATCAGCTGTTGTTTCGAAATACAACTCAGCTGCTGCACCCACTCCATAAGTACAAGGCCCCATCTCTATGACATTCAAGTACATTTCTAAAATACGCTCCTTGCTCCAGAAAAACTCAATCAACACCGTGAAATATGCCTCAAGCCCCTTCCTCAGCCAAGAGCGCGCCGGCCAAAGAAATACATTTTTCGCTGTCTGCTGCGAAATGGTGCTGGCTCCACGTTTCTTCTTGTGGGTTTCATTGTATCGCTGCGCCTTTTCAATTGCCTCCCAATCAAATCCATTGTGCGACATGAAATGATTGTCCTCACTGCTGACTACAGCCAATTTCAACTGTGTTGAAATTTGGTCGCCATCAACCCATTCATAATGATAATCACAATCTTCCACTTTGGCCCGATCCATCATATGAAACAAAGTAATGGGCGGATTAACCCATTTGTACAAGATGACCCAACCGATGGTTACACCAAAAAAAACAATGGCGCTCCACAAGATTATTTTTAATATCCAACGCAACATTACTTACCCATCTTCTTTTGCAATTCCTTGGGAAGTGCATCCTTGTGAACCACCATACACACGGTCTTTGCCTTAAAATAAGCGCCAGATACATGCTGATATCCCTTTGAAGTATTCTTCTCTCCCCAAGAATTCTTTGTCAAAAAATACAAATTGCTATTTTGGTCCTTGCTCAATCCCACAATGTGCATCAGGTGATCATCCGTAGTAGCAAAACGGTCAAAATCAAGCTGTCGCGTTTCTTGCGTTACCGCAGGCTCTGAATGCATGGCAGTAAACAACTCCTCTTTCTTAACACTTTCATCCACCAATACCGCAATGTTGTTCTTAAATGAAAAACCGCGCTCACTAACATCCGCATCCCAGGCAATGGTATAGCCGTTTTGCAACGCCCCCATCGCCACTTGATAAAATTCCTCCAATGGTAGATTGTAATACTGTCCTTTAGACCAATTGTCTGGAACCTCAACCGCAAAACTGGAGTAAAAAGGATGATGATTGAAGGATGTCAGCATGACATAATCATCTGCATTTATTCCCAAATAATCGCGAAAGGCAGCAGGAGTGTACTTCTTGCCCTCAAATTCAAACGCTTGAGGAATCTTGCCAATGTAGGCATCCAACAATGATTCCACGCCAACTTTCCAATCGGTATTGTCTTCGTTCAACTTTTTATCCAATACCATCTTTGCCGTAGTCTCCATGTAGGCGTCCAGAACATTGTGATTGTAGGTGTTTGCTCCCAAAACAAAACCACTAAAAACCTGCTCAGGAACCAACCCGTACTCACGCACCGCTTGAATAACATCATGGCTCAAACCACCTGGACCCAATTGCTGTTTGCCTTGAAAACGAACATATGAATCTACCTTTTTAGAATACATCAGCCGGGGATTAATCAACTCCGACAAATCCACATTTTTCTTACTGATTCTGGCCACCTCAGACTCCAAAAAAGAAACCGTGGCAAAACTCCAACAAGTTCCTGTCTGACACTGGTCCTCCACAGCTCCGTGCGACAATTCCTTAACAATGCTAAATTGATACGGGAAAGATGAAGGAGCCTGCTGGGCCCAACTAACAGAGGCCACCAATGAGAAAATTATTCCTATTTTTTTCATAATGCAATGGTAAGACTTTTCACACGAATTAGAAAACAAATTCCCCTGGTGATGGTTACATTTGCCTTGTGTTACAGACAAGAGCTTTAAAATACCAATACCCAGCAGGTAGACCCCTGTCATTCCCTGATATTCATTTTTCCAATGAGGATCCCGCGTTGATTTTAGGGGAAAGCGGTTGCGGAAAAACCACGTTGTTGCATTTGCTGGCAGGTCTTCGAACGCCTTCCGAGGGGAATGTCCTTTTGGGAGATACGTCATTGTATTCTTTAACAACTTCTGAAAGAGATGCTTTTAGAGGAAAAAACATCGGCGTTGTTTTTCAAACAGCTCATTTCATTCCTTCTTTGACTGTTCTTGAAAACATCATGATGCCACTATATCTCAATGGAAAAGTGCAGGATCAAAACAAAGCGAAAGCTTTTTTGGATCGCGTGAATCTCTTTCACAAAGCTTTCCAACCCATAGGATCCTTGAGCGTTGGTGAACAGCAACGCATCGCCATCATACGCTCTATCCTGCATGAGCCCAAGTGGATATTTGCTGATGAACCCACCAGTGCCTTGGACAATAAAAATGCTGACCAAGTTATTGGCTTATTCATGGAAATGACCAAAACCGTCAACGCTCAGTTAATTGTTGTCACACATGACAACCGTTGGGATGGCGTCATTGATAATACCGTACGTTTATGAATCTGATCGGACTTGCTTTCAAAAACATTCGGCACCAATGGCTAGACACCTTGTTGAGTGTAATTCTCTTGGCCTTTGGATTGGGAACCGTTTCCATGTTGGTGTTGGTCGAAAAACAAACCACAGAGCAGTTCAACAAGAACATCAAAGACATTGACATGGTGCTTGGCGCCAAAGGCAGCCCGCTTCAATTGATATTGGCCAACGTGTATCATGTTGATGCGCCAACAGGAAATATCAAAGTAGGTGATGCCCGAATAGTAACCGAAAATCCAACAATAGAAAGAGCCATTCCGTTGGCCTATGGAGACAATTTTGAACAATGGAGAATTGTCGGAACTGATCAAGGCTATCCAGATCATTACGAAATGAAATTGGCGCAAGGGAATACTTTTCAATCCGATTATGAAGCCTGTATCGGTGCGGATGTGGCCAAGGCAACAGGGCTAAAACTGGGCGACCCCTTCCTCAGCACACATGGTCTAGACCAAGCAGAAAATGACGAGGAACACGCTCATCACCACAATTACACCGTTGTGGGCATTTACGAGTCTTCAGGAACAGTCATCGATAAACTCATTCTTACACCCGTCTCTACCGTTTGGCACGCACATGAAGGCCAAGTAGCAGAAGAGGCTGAAAAGCCAACAGAAACCGACACCACATTGGCGGTAGAAAAAATTGTTATTAAAAACAATCCGCCCACAATGAGAAAGGGTCCTTTGATGATGCTCCGACCCGCCAAAGAAAGAAAAGCATCCCCCAATGACAACAAAGAAGTTACGGCATACCTTTTGAAGAAAAGAACGCCAATGGCTCAGATGATTTTACCCAACCTCATCAAAGAAACCAACATGCAGTTGGCGCTTCCTGCCATAGAAATCAACCGACTTTCAGAAAATTTTGGCTTGGGAATGGACACCATCAAAGCCATTGCAATGGTGATTATCGCGCTCTCTTTCGTGAGCATTTTCATATCGCTTTTCAATGCTTTAAGAAAGCGCAAGAAAGAGATTGCCATCATGCGAACCATGGGAGCAAGCAGAATCAAAGTCTTTATGCTTATCCAATTGGAAGGCATACTCTTGGTAATCATTGGTGGTGCATTGGCCTGGGGTTTAAGTCGATTGGGGCTGAGTATCTTGAGCCAGCAGTTGAACAACAACTTCCATTACGCCTTTAACCTCAAGGACGGTTCGATAGAAGAGCTTTACCTTCTTGGCGCGGCAATCATTGCAGGCATTATTGCCTGTTTCATACCAGCCTTTCAAGCCTACAAAATGGACATATCAAAAACACTAAGCAATGAATAAAATAGGATTTCTGGTTTCTTTTCTCTTCTTTTTCTCTTGTGCCTTCTCAGCCGATGAAGATCCTATTTTTGTATTAAAAGCCAAACCGCTTCCTGCAGCACAGCACTATTACTTGCCGAAAAACGTTGAGCGCTTCATGGGTGGGCCGGTTGAATTGACCTGGAAAACACTCACCGATGTGGAGTTCAAAGACATCTATGTAAAAGAGTTGGACGCCTACTATTGGAAGCCCACCTTTGGAGGAAGCATCAAAGCATTGGAGGGAAAAGAGGTGTACATCACCGGTTATGTCATTCCCGTGGACTATGATGCCAACTTCTATGTGGTTTCTCGCTATCCGTATGCCAATTGTTTTTTCTGCGGGGGAGGCGGTCCAGAATCTGTCGTTGATTTGCGCTTTACCGCAAAGCATAGGGCATACAAAACCGATGAGCGATTAACCTTCAAAGGCAAATTGAAACTCAACGGGGATGATGTTTACCAAATGAATTACATTCTCGAAGGAGCCATAGAATTCAAACCATAATCAACATTTATTACCTTTGCCCCGCAATTAATCAAAAACAATGGCAGCTACTACCGCAGACATCAGCAATGGAATGTGTTTCCGAATGGACACACATATCTACAAAGTAATTGAATTCTTACACGTGAAGCCAGGAAAAGGTCCTGCCTTTGTAAGAACCAAATTGCGCAATTTGAACAACGGAAAAATCATTGACCATACGTTCAACTCAGGTGTAAAAATTGATACCGTTCGCATTGAAACCCGCGAGTATCAATACTTGTACAAAGACGATTCTTACAATTTCATGAACATGGATGATTATGAGCAAATCACCATTCCCGAAGCGATGATCAATGCTCCTGGCTTTTTAAAAGAAGGCATGAAGTGTATTGTCATGTTCAACGCAGAAGATGATCAACCCATGTCTTGCGATTTGCCAACTTTGGTAGAATATGCAATCACTTACACAGAGCCTGGTCTCAAAGGAGATACAGCCACCAACGCCATGAAACCAGCTACTTTAGACGTAGGCGTTGAAGTGCGTGTTCCGCTTTTCATCAATGAAGGCGACTTAATCCGCGTGGATACCTCAACTGGTCAATACCACGACCGAGTGAAAAAATAATAACGAGGCCGTCTTGTAGACGGCCTTTTTTTTGCATCTTAGCCCTCTGAATATTCCATGCAACAAGGGCTCAAAGAAAAAATCAAACAACGCGATTTCAAATTACAATCGCTGCTGGACATCACCAAGGCCATCAACGCTGATGTGCACATTGACGCTTTATTGACCCTTTATCAAAACATTCTTGTTGAGCAATTATTGATTGGTAAGATCTTGTTGGTTTCCACCCAAGAAAGCCCTTTCCAAAACCTCATCATTCACGGGTTTGAAGACGCCCAACAGTGGCATCCCATCATTGAGGAAAGCAACAAAAGAAACAAAGCAAGAATTGAAACAACCGAAGCCAATGGCACGCAGGCGGTTGTTGTACCCATCGAAAAAGATGGCCTTCCCATTGCCTTTGTTATACTTGGAGACAACAATGAAGAAGCCATAAGCGTAAGCCCTTCAATCAAACACATGCGTTTTGTGCAAACATTAACCAGCGTTTTGATTGTTGCCATACAAAACAAAAAACTCATCGCCGATAACATAGCACAAGCGGCTCTAAAAAGAGAGTTGGAATTGGCCGCAGAAATGCAAAACATGCTTTTGCCCAAACGACTTCCCAAAACCAACACGCTTTCAGTAAATGCTTACTACAAATCGCATGGCCAAGTCGGAGGTGATTACTATGACTTCATTGAAATCAACGACCACGAGTGGATCTGCTGCATGGCTGATGTTTCTGGGAAAGGAGTGAGCGCCGCCTTCCTTATGGCAGGACTGCAAGCGCAACTCAGAGGATTAATTGATGTGCATGGAAATCACTTGGAAAAAATTGTTTCTGCTTTAAACACCAAAGTTCTTGAATCGGCACAAGGTGAAAAGTTCGTGACTTTCTTCCTCGGACATTTTGACTCAAATAGCAAAATTTTCTCCTACATCAACTGCGGTCACAATCCAGTATTCGTTTATCAATCCGATTCATCATCATGGCTCACCGCACAAACACCAGGCTTGGGAATTATTGAATCGTTACCCAACTTAAATAAAAAATCCACAACCATCACCGCAGGAACGCATTTGTTGTTGTACACGGATGGGTTGGTTGAAGTTGAAAATGAAAACCTCATTTCTTTCGGAGAAGAAGGCGTTAACCGCGCCTTCCAGCAGTGGGGACAAGACTTCTCCAATGAGTCGCTCATTGAAATGGTGACTGATTTTATAGGAAAAATGAAATTTATTGATGATATTGCCCTGTTGCACATTGTCATTGAATGAGTTCGGAAGAAAAAATAGCATTACTGGAGAAACAAATTCAGGAGTCTCATGAAATCAAGGAGACCATTTGGTTCATCGTTTCATCCGTTTTGTCTCAAAATACCATCAAAGATGTTCTTTGGCAAATTGTAGACAATTGCATCAAGAAACTAGGATTCACTGATTGCGTCATTTACCTGTACCAAGAATCTTCCCAGTGTTTAGTCCAATCTGCAGCACTTGAAAACAAGACAATTTCTTTTCAAGAAATCAGCAATCCCATCAAACTTCAAATTGGCGAAGGCATTGTTGGGAGCGTAGCCCAAAGGAAAAAGGCTGAGGTTGTTAGCGACACCTCTTTGGACAACCGATACATCGTTGATGACGCCTCACGACTTTCTGAAATTGCCGTTCCAATTGTTTTGGGAGACAAACTTATTGGTGTCATTGATAGTGAGCACCCCGATAAAAATTTTTATACCGCTCGACACCTAGAAATTCTTTCTACCATTGCTGCATTGTGCGCCTTCAAAATAGATAGCTTGTACACAATGGAAAAAATGCATCGGGTCAATGCGCAATTGCGCATTGCTCAGAAGATTGCACAAATGGGCTCTTGGGAATACCACATCGATACCGGAAAAATTCACTTTCATCAACGGGTCGAAGAAATGATGGTCAAAGCACGTCCTGAACCTGGATTAACCTTTGATGAATTCGAAACCAACCTTCATCCCGCTGATGCCAAAACTTTTAGAAATAACTGGAAACTTTTTCTCGAACAAGACATCGCAGAACCCGGATACCTTCGCGTTCATTTAAATGGGTTCCAAAGGGACATTCTCTGGCGCATTGCTGATAAAAAGTACATTGAATTCGACAAATCAGGAATCATCCCTGGTGTTTTCTTAGACATTACCGATATCCGAAATCTTGAAAAAGAAAAAGGTCATCTTGTTTTAGAATTGACCAAAAGAAACCAAGCCCTCTCCCAATTCAACAAGATCATCTCTCACAACTTGCGCGCCCCAGTGGCCAATATCATCGGCATATTGGAACTCATGGAGCATTTGGACGCGGAAGATGAGGATCGCCCTGCTTTACAACAAGAATTGACTCATCTCGCTGCAGGCGTAGATGGAATCATCAAAGATCTCAATGGAGCACTGAGCCACAACATTGAAATGAATGAAGCCAAATCCAAAATTGCCTTTGCAGATATTATTCAAGGCAATCTCGATTTATTGGCCTCCGCCGTGAAAGAAGTCCATCCAATTTTAAACATTCAATGCAAAGCGGAATTTGCTTTTGGATTTCCGGCCTACCTCAATTCCATTTTTTACAACCTTTTGGCCAATGCGCTGAAATACCGTGATCCCAATCGTCAACTCATCATCAACATCGAAACATTCACAGATGTCAATCATGTTCATATTGTCTTTAACGACAACGGAAGAGGAATCAACTCCTCTCCATCTGATGATAAAATTTTTGGTCTCTATACCCGCTTTCACAAAGAAATTGAAGGAAAGGGGCTGGGGCTATTCATCACAAAACAACAAATTGCCTTCATGGGCGGAACCATATCTGCAGAGGGCGTAGAAGGAGAAGGCTTAACCATCAGAATACAACTTCCCAAAATGTAACCACCATGATCATCATCATCGACGACGATCCCATCAGCAGTAAAATAGCCGCACTGTCCATCAAAAAAGGAATTCCAGACTATCCTTGCTTAATTTTCAACAATCCCAAAGTTGCTTTAAAAGACATTGAGGAACTGCAAAGTAAAGAGCCAAAAATGAACCCCCTGTTGCTCATTGACATCAACATGCCCGAGATGAATGGATGGGAATTCATCGAGGCGCTCAACGAACTCATCCCTGAGTCAGAAAACCGATACAAAGGAATGATTCTCTCCTCCTCCGTAGACCCTGCTGACATTGACAAAGCCAAAACCTACCAGAGAATCATACAATTTCTGACCAAGCCATTCACAGTAGAAACCACCCTCCAAATCAAACAGTATTTGGTTTGATTCTTATATCTCTTTCAACCAAATAAGCCACCGCCATCCAAAAAGGAACAGCAATTTTATCGGAATCCAAAAAGTTGTTCAAAAAACCATGGGCAAAATAGGTGACCAAGCCCAAGAATAGTCCCATTACCAATAACTTTTCTTCATACTGATGGGTGTTCTGGTACACCCTAAATCCCATGAACATGACCAATAGCACAAACGCCATATAAATCAGCATCCCCAAGAATCCTTGTTCTGACAACGGGCCCAAAAACTCAGAGTGTGCATTGCCTCCATCGCCGCGGTTCGTGCTGATAATCGTCTTGTCCTGCGCCCGCTGAAACGGCGCGTATACAAATTGATACATTCCTGGCCCCCACCCTAAAATAGGTCGTTCATCGAACATCGCAATGGCACAATTCCATCGGTTCAATCGTTCCAAATTGGACGCGTCAGAAGAAACATTGGAGATGGACTTGATGTGCTCATCCATGCGATCTGAACTCTCTTTTTTATTTCGGTTCAAATTGATTTGAATGTCATCCCAGTAGATGTTGGTCACCGTTCCCAATGTCAATCCAACAAACAAGACCCACTTAAATGGTACGCGAACCACCATCAAAACGCCAATACCCGCAGCAACAACAACGGACAACCAAGCAGCCCGGGTGTATGATAATACCAAACCGATGGTTAGAGTGATACTGCCCAAAATATAGAAAAATCGCAACAAGGGATTGTGCTGGCGCGAAAACAACTGCAACACAACAAAAGGAAAAACCAAGGCCAGTGCTGCACCATAGACCGTATGGTCTTTAAAAATTGGTTCCATCACCCAATGCGCTGAGTCCTTGTCAAAACCGTGCATCGAATGGCGAATGACCGTATAGACGATGGCAATAAGCAATGTCATAAAATACAACCGATACAATTTCTCCGGTTTCAAGTGCTGATCAAAAAGCGGAATCAACATCAAGAAACAAGGTAAAATATACCAAGCGCGGGCCAACATGTATTTACATGAAATCAGAGGATCTTCACTGGTCATGGTCGTCAGTAACAACCATGAAAAATAAACCAACACCCACCAAAACAATGGATGCTTAAAATACAACTTCCTTCCCATGCACATCTGCCATAATCCCAACAAAAAAAGTCCCATCAACAACAACTCAGTAGGGATAATCAAACCCACGCCATCGATGTCTAACTCAGAGAGATCAATGCTGAGTGGCGTTACGAACGCAATCAAATAAAATGTCCAATGCATTTTAAAAATGGTCATCACCACCACCAAGCCCACCAAAGGAATCAAGGTCAAATAAAAAAACTCAAAATAGTAGGAAACCATCAGCAAAAGGGCATACAACAAGCCCACTATCAAAACTTTTCGTTGCATTGGGGTCTCCAACATGGACTATAACTTTCCTGCGGTCTTGATGCTGCGCCAGTAGTTCATGACCAAAATGACAAACACACCAAAAATCAAAGAAGACACAGTAGAAACTGCTACTATTAACCAACGAATCGGATAAGACTTCTTGTCTGCTTCCGCCGCGCTATCCAAAATAAACTTGGCAGGCAAATCCGACTCAATGTCAATCTTCATCAATTCATGTCGCTTGCGCAAAATGTCCAATTTCTCATGCGCAGCCTCGATATCCAAATCCAACTTATTAAAAGCGGTTCCATACTTGGACAAACGATCCATTTCCGCCTTGATTTCTTTGGCCCTGTCAGGATGTCCTTTGGATATAGAAGAACTGTAATCCTTCATCAAAGCCTCAATTTGATCCTTGTAGTCGTACACCCCAAACTTGCGCAAGGCAGTCATGCTGTCTTCCATGGCCTTGAGCTCTTGCTCTTGAAAACGCAAGGTGGCCTCTGCATAGTTAAAGGCGTCTCTTGCACGATCGCTTCGCATTCTATTACTCACAGAATCCGTATACTCGGCTATGGCGTTGGCCATTTGCATGGCGCGCTTGGGGTCTGCGTCATACACTTCAATCTCAATCCCGCCAAACTTGGTCAAGCTAGCACTGACATTGTTGTTGTACTCTTTACCAATCAAGGTGTTTGCACCAGGATCTGACTTGGGAATTTCATAGACAGTCCATAAGTCAAAACGATCGATGACCTTGGTCTTAATTTGGTCGGAATTGATGACCTGCATCAAACGCTCTGCATCCTCCTCCTCGCCATAGGCCAAAACATCCTCCTTCTTTTGCTCTTCCAACATCTGCTCTCCAAAAGAGTGTTGTTGAGTAGCAAACAATACCACAGTGCTCTTGTACTTTTCTTGAATCATGAAAGACACCACAGCCGACAAAACAGCAGTAACCAAACCAATGATCATCAATGGCTTTCTGTTTTGTAAAATCAATAAAATCAAATTCTCTGAGGACTCGGGATGTTGGTTACTTTCCATTTTTTTTTGTTAACAAGGAACGACAAAACGAAAAAAAAACACATTTATTTCGCGGTGCAATTTTAGGCCAATTCCCTGAATTTTGTGGCATCAACCCGTGAAAAGCTCGTTTTCACCAAATTAATTTTGAAAATTCTGATTTTTATCTTTCCATAAAGAAGGGCGATGCTTACATTTGCAACCAAATTTTTTACGTCCTATTATGTCGCAAAACAACGGTAAAGTAGCGCAGGTAATCGGTCCAGTAGTGGATGTTACCTTTCCCGCAGGTCAAAAACTTCCCAATATTTTGGATGCCATGGTGGCCAAGCGCCCCGATGGTTCTGATTTGATTTTAGAATGTCAACGCCACATTGGTGAAGATACCGTTCGCGCCATCGCGATGGACGCCACTGAAGGTATTCAGCGTGGAGCAGAGGTTATTGCCATGGGACAAGCCATCACCATGCCAACCGGTGAGCAAATCAAAGGTCGTCTTTTCAACGTCGTAGGTACTGCCATCGATGGTATCGGTGAGGTCAATAAAGAGGGAGGGTATCCCATCCACCGCGCAGCTCCTCGCTACGAGGACTTGACAACTTCTGCAGAGATCCTTTTCACTGGAATCAAGGTTATCGACTTGATTGAGCCTTATTCCAAGGGAGGTAAAATTGGATTGTTCGGTGGTGCGGGAGTAGGAAAAACAGTTTTGATCATGGAGTTGATCAACAACATCGCCAAGGCATACGAAGGTTTGTCTGTATTTGCTGGTGTTGGTGAAAGAACCCGTGAAGGAAATGACTTGCTGCGTGAGATGATCGAATCTGGCGTTATCAAATATGGTAAAGAGTTCGTTCACGGAATGGAACAAGGTGACTGGGATGTGACCAAAGTGGACAAAGTAGAATTGGCCAAGAGCCAAGCAACTTTGGTATTTGGTCAGATGAATGAGCCACCCGGAGCACGTGCTCGTGTTGCACTGTCTGGTTTGACCGTTGCTGAGCATTTCCGTGATGGAGATGAGAAGTCTGGTGGTCGTGATATCCTTTTCTTCATCGACAACATCTTCCGTTTCACACAAGCAGGTTCTGAGGTATCAGCATTGTTGGGTCGTATGCCATCCGCAGTAGGTTACCAACCGACGTTGGCTACTGAAATCGGTGCAATGCAAGAGCGTATCACTTCTACCAAGCGCGGTTCGATTACATCTGTTCAAGCGGTTTACGTACCTGCTGATGACTTGACGGATCCAGCTCCTGCTACAACGTTTGCTCACTTGGATGCCACTACTGTATTAAGCCGTAAGATTGCCGAGTTGGGTATTTACCCTGCTGTAGATCCTTTGGATTCTACTTCTCGTATCTTGACTCCTCAAATCGTGGGTGACGTGCATTACACTTGCGCTCAACGTGTAAAGAATATTCTTCAGCGTTACAAAGAATTGCAAGACATCATCGCCATCTTGGGTATGGACGAATTGTCTGAAGAAGATAAATTGTCTGTCTACCGCGCGCGCAAAGTGCAGCGTTTCTTGTCTCAGCCATTCCACGTGGCCGAGCAGTTCACAGGTATCCCCGGTGTACTGGTTCCCATCGAAGAAACCATCAAAGGTTTCAACATGATCCTTGATGGAGCATGTGATGAGTATCCAGAAGCGGCCTTCAACTTGAAAGGTACCATTGAGGAAGCCATCGAGGCAGGTAAGAAAATGTTGGCTGAATCAAGCAAAGCGTAATCATCATGCAGATCGAAATCATCACCCCCGATTCCACACTTTTCCAAGGAGAGGCCACCTATGTGTTCCTTCCGGGAAGTGATGGAAGCTTGGGCGTCATGAATAACCACGCGCCGTTGATCTCCAGTCTTAAAAAAGGAACCTTACGTGTAAAAGACGCTTCAGGTAAAGAGATGCAGTTCGAGGTCAATGGTGGAACTGTTGAGGTCTTGAAAAATAAAGTGGTTGTTTTGGCCGAGTAAGCTGAACCCAATTCAATATTGAAAATAGCGCCGATTGGCGCTATTTTTTTGTAGTACTCTCAACACACTTGAGCTTTAATCAGATTCTCTTTACCCCTTTGTATTTCTGAACAACTATCGCAGACCAAATCAAATTATTGCTCAACAGAAAAAGGCCACCATGTGGTGGCCTTATTCAATCAATCCATTATTCAATAGATTACTCTTTTGGAGCTTCCTGAGGAGCAACTTCTTCCTTTTTCTTGGGAGTCAATGAAGGCAACAAGGTACACAAGGTTCCATCCGCCGCTTGCATCTCTTTTTCCGCCAACATCTCATTGGCTCGCTTGTGTGCGCCGTCCAATGTCAAAACAATGCTCCATGCGGCCTTAGCACAACCATCATCGTTGTTTCTGGCGTAAAACACACCCAAGTAGTCATAAGCCTCAGCCAATCCCTTCTTGCTCTTCTCAATGGTTCCGGGGATATTGGTCTCCGCATCTACGATGCGTGTGATATACCTTTCAAAATGGGGCTTTCCCAATCCTTTGAAATTATCGGCCACTTCCATGCGGTTGTTGGCCTTGGCACGCATCAAAGTAGCTTCAAAATACTGCTCTTCCACCGTAGCAAAAACAGAATCAGCTCTCATGTAATTCTTGGACAAATAAAGGTTTTGTGCCCAATTGAAATAATCCAATGGCTTACCACCCAAACGCTTGATTTTCTTTTCTGACCAAGATGCCAATAAATCATACTTCTTATTCTTCTTGAAATAATCGATTATTACATCATATCCCTCGCGATAACTAGAATCAAAAGCAATACCTTGAGATATCACATCTAAACCGATACTATCCTGACCCAACGATATCAGTAATTTCCCTTTGACTCCATAATCAGCACCTGTGACATAGGTTTTAACCGTTACATTATTCATAAAATGCTCAATATTAGCCAATCCCTTTGCATAGTCTCCTGTTTCCAATGATGTATAAGCAATAACACGATACATTACCAAATTATTTCGATTGCACGGTAAAGAACGATCTAACTCCTCCATCGCCTTGGCAAAATCTTTTGCCAAGAATAAGAATGTAGCATAACGCTGTGAAGCACTGCAGCTATTGTTCAACTTCAAATAGGATTCATAAGCCTCAACTGCTTGACTAAAGCGTTGCGCAGACTTCAACAATTCCGCTTTCTCACGGTATGCAGGAGCAAAGTTGGGTTCAATCTTGATGGCTTCATTGTAAAACTCCAATGCCTTGTCCCAGTTCTCTACTTGCTTGTACAATATCCCTTTTTTCAATACGGCGATTACATTCAAAGGATCGATGGCTATGGCCTTATTGTACTGTTCTATCGCCTTACTCAAATTGCTTGCCTCTATGCCTGAAGCATACTTGCGTGCAGCATCCTCGTAATCTCCCCAAACAACAAACAAATCACGGTTCTTGGGGTTGCGCTTCAACACTTCATTCAAAGCAGTGTTGGCCTTGATCAAATCTTCCTTTCTTCCGTAGGCACTATAGGTTGACGCGATGGCCAAAAGGGCCTCTTGGCTCAATTCTTTGGTCAACTTCAACTTCTTATCCATGGTTTGGGTATTGGCATAAGTCAATTTGGTGTCCATGGCTGCCACATCCTTTTTCCATCCCAAAACACCAGCTGCCCCAATGTGATTCATGGGGTTACCATCCAATATGCGCGCTCCCTTCTCAAACATCATCATCGCACTATCCATCTTCTCTACTACCAATGACGCATTGTCCGACTCATTCAAAGCCCATCTCATGTAATTGTCTCCTGTTTGATAGTATACGGTAGACAATTTCATGGCAGCATCTGGCTCTTGTCTGCCCATGGCAGCATTGCCAAATCCAATCAACTTGGCATACTCACTGGAAGCCTTTTCAAATTGCTCATTGCGCTTCAACAAAGCTGCTGACTCGACAGTCTGTGCATTTACTTTCACAACCATGGCGAACAACACCGCCATCATCGCACCCAACTTAATCCTGTAATTCATAACACTTATTGTTTGATTTTAATTGTTCTCACTGGAGCCTTGGCAGCTACCATTCCCATCTTGTGGATGATCAATTGGCCCTTCTCTCCAGCAAGGTGAGAAACAAAGCCTGTGCCAAGGGTTTCTTTTAATCCGGTTCTTATGGCATATACATCTCTGCGGTATGGATAAGACTGATCATAAATATAGGCCTGGTAGGGCTTGCGCGCATACTCCGCCTGCTTTTCATTGTTGCTATTGATTACACCAACAACATTAATTTTCTTGAGGAAAGACAGGGATGTCGAATCATCCCGGTCGCTAATCCACGAAACGCTGATTACCCCAATCGCTTCTGGATGCTTGGCCACATACTCGATAACCTCTTCATTGCTTTCTGTGGCAAAAAAGTTTTCTGGAATGGGCGCGTTGCGCAAAAACTCTTCACGAATAAAACGGGCGTTGCAAGAAGCTTTGTTATCTAAGACAACATTGATGGGGGAGTTCTTACCTTTCAATGCTGACCAATTTTTTACCTCACCCGACATGATGGCCTTTACTTGATCCGTAGTTAACACGGTATCCTTGTTCGATGGGTGAATGATAAAAGCAACACCATCTACGGCAATTCTAACCATTTCTGGGAAGCGCTTTTTGGCTTCGAACATTTTCAATTCCTCATCTGTCAATCTTCTATTGATCACAGCAGCTTGAATGCTGTCTTTCAACAACAAATTGATGACTTTGGTTTCAGGCAAATATTGCGCTTTGACATGGGCGTTGCTGTAGAACTCTTCAAAAACCTCAATTTGAGACTCCATCATCAATTGATAGGAAACATCTACACCCAATTTCAAATTGCCCGCAGAGATGGACTCTTTGGTGCGATCGTAATTTCCGCATGCCGCGATAATCATGATCAATCCAATTCCGATAATGTTTCTCATTCTTTTAATTTTACTATTAATCTTCTAACGCGGATGGCAATATAAACCAAGGAAACCACAACGAAAGCATATTTATAAGGACCGGAAACCACTTCATCCATGACCGGTGTCGCAATCACAAGTACCAATAACATCACCATCATCAAAACAGTGACCATGGCCAAAAGTGTGGTGAAGTTCAGCTTTCCTTTCAACATGCGGCGCAAAGATAAGGAGTGTCAGTGATTCAAATCAAAAAAGGGGCTTACGCCCCTTTAAGATTATTTCAAAGAGAATCGCATCGGGATGGTCATTCTCAGACGCACCGGATTACCATTCATCTTGGCAGGTACAAACTTTTTCTTCAACTTGGAAACCGCTGTGATGGCTGCCTTGTTGAAACCTGGTCCTTCTTCCACTCCGCGCAACACGGTGATGTTAGAAACAGATCCATCGGCCTCAACCACAAAGTTCACATAAACCGTTCCCTCGATTTGGTTGTTCTTTTCCATTTCTGGATAAACGATGTTGCTCAACAACTCCGCGTACATGGATTCTTCACCACCTGGATAGGTTGCCTTTTCTTCAGCAAAGTCAAAAACTTTTGCTGGAGGGGTTTTCAAGTCTACGGGTGTATAAGTATTTTCTGTAGGGATGATTAATCCATCTTCTCCTTCCGTCGTTTCGGTGGAGATGTTTTTACGATCCAAATCTGTATCCGCGGGTGGTGGGTTCTCCACCTCTTCCGTTGTTACGTCTATGGTTGTAAACTGTATCTGACGGATCTTGGGAGGGGG
>JACCDH011755456.1_pt1 | contig 36060 bp, 25 predicted proteins | sample 7442481 | NCBI WGS metagenome assembly JACCDH01 (sample SAMN15323433, study PRJNA562643) | freshwater metagenome | isolation source: river surface water | place: USA:Blue River Watershed | collected 2017-08-15 | reverse complement strand
CACCTAAGAAGCCAATACCTGTAACAATATTTGCAGCAATACGGGCAGCACCATTAGGGTCTCCCACAATTTTTTCTGAAACTAAAATGAATAGTGCAGCTCCACCGGCAACTAAAGCGTTGGTTTTTATGCCTGCAATTTTGTGTCGCCACTGACGCTCAAGTCCAATAACAGTTCCAAGAATAAATGCTAAGAGTAGGCGGTGTTCAAATTCACCGATATTGATTTCGGTTATATGCATAGTGGTTAATCTTCTATTGTAATTGCTTCCAATAAATCACTCAATTCATCAAAATCTTTTATGCCAACTTTTTCTTCCATGCCTCCTGAAACATTAATAGCATATGGTTTATGTGTGTCGATAATTGATTTTACCGAGGATGTAGTAATCTCGAAGCCGTAAATGATTTGGAAAGTATTAGATAAGCCCGCTAATGAGTGATAAGGCTCGGCATTTGATTTGGAATGAAACAAATGAAATGCATCACAAACAGATGAGTATGCCTGCAACTCGTTTGTTAACTCTTCTTCGTTGTATTCAGCTAAATCAATTTTTTTGATGATAGCTTTTCCTATAGTAAGCAACTCATCAGGAAGAATACGGTTATTTACTTCAACCACATCCATGTTTAATAGTTCAGATATGTCTTTAATTTCCTCAGAAGATTGATTGCCAAATTCACCAACAATATGGCTTCCGCTGAGCCAATCAATCATTTCCTTTGCTTTAATGGGGGCGATATAATTTTCGCTAGTTGGGTCAAAACAAAATCCAATATAATCAATACCAACTGCGGCAGCATAGCGAGCATCGCTTAAGTTGGTTACGTTACTAATCTTTACTTTACATAAGAAACTCATATTGCGAAGGTATGAGGAATACTGATAAGGGCAATTAATAGCTTAATTTTTGATTGCGTATGTTTGTGCAATGCAAAAACTTTCTCCCAATTTTTTTGACGATGTTTTCGAGGTTGTTCGTCTTGTTCCTAAGGGGAGGGTTACCACCTATGGCGCAATCGCTCATTACTTAGGCTCCAAGAAAAGCAGCAGAATGGTTGGGTATGCGCTAAACTTAGCTATGCATAATACTGACGTGCCCGCACACCGAGTGGTGAATCGAATTGGGCTTTTAACCGGAAGAATACATTTCGCTAATCCTAATTTAATGCAAGAGTTGTTGGAAGATGAAGGGGTGATTGTACTAGAAAATCAAGTCCAAGAATTTGATAAGTTTTTTTGGGATCCTAACATCGAATTAGTTTGTTAAGGCCATTTTATTTTCGTTAATTAGTAAGCAAACTACTAGAATTAACGATGGCTGAACCTATTTTACAATCAAAATTACTTGAACATCTAGAGGCTATCATGCCAATTAGCGAGCATTTCAAAGAGAAGATTTTGGCTAAATTAATGCTAAAAAAAGTAAAAAAGGGGGAGGTGCTCATTCAACAGGGTTCAACATGTGATGCACTCTTTTTTATTCGCAGCGGTTTTGTAAGGGGCTACTACCCATATATGGGTAAAGATATTACACTATGGATAAATACTTCCGGTGAAATTTTAGGTTCAGGTAAGCCACTTTTGGAAGATAGTTTAAGTCAGGAAACTATTGAGGCAATTGATGATTGTGAGTTTGAGTTTATGCATAAACGCGATGTAAGGGAATTGCTTGCATCACATTATGAAGTAGTGTTATTAATGAATCATATTCTATCTAACTATTATATAGATGCCAGTGACCGTGCGTTAATGAGTAAAATACCTAATGCGAAGCAGCGGTATGAGTTTTTCTTACAAAGCAGGTATGGAAAATTAGCAAACGAGGTTCCGTTAAAATACATAGCATCATTCCTCGGTTTGAGGAACGAAACATTAAGTCGAATAAGAGGTCAAGTTTGACATTTAACTACCTCCCCACGTTTCTCTGTCTAAGCTGCGGTATTGGATTGCTTCCGCTAGGTGTTCAATTTTTATTTCTTCGCTGTTATCCAAATCAGCAATAGTACGTGCCACTTTTAAAATTCTGTCATACGCTCGGGCTGATAATTGCAGTCGGTTCATGGCTGTTTTAAGCAAGGTTTGTCCGGCTTGATTAATCTGACAAACTTCACGCACTTTAGTACTGCTCATCATCGCATTGCTATAAATGCCATCAGCCTCTTCAAATCGTTTGGTTTGAATTTCACGTGCACGCATCACACGCTCCCTAATCGATTCACTCTTTTCAGCTTTTCTGGTATCGGCTAATTGATCAAAGTTTACCGGAGTAACTTCAATATGAATATCAATTCTATCCAATAAAGGTCCGGATACTTTACTTAAGTATTTTTGAACCATTCCGGGTGCACATACGCACTCTTTTTCTGGATGGTTGAAATAGCCGCAAGGGCAAGGATTCATAGAGGCTACAAGCATAAAGCTGGATGGATACTCAATGGAGAATTTCGCACGTGATATGGTAATTCTTCGTTCCTCTAAAGGTTGTCGCATCACTTCTAAAACGGTACGTTTAAACTCCGGTAATTCATCTAAAAACAATACGCCATTATGTGCTAAACTAATTTCGCCCGGTTGAGGATTATTACCACCACCTACTAAAGCAATATCTGAAATGGTATGGTGCGGACTGCGGAATGGGCGTTGATAGAGCAGTGATGTTTCTTTATTCAATCGGCCTGCTACAGAATGAATTTTAGTTGTTTCTAAAGCCTCATGCAACGTAAGTGGAGGAAGTATACTTGGCAATCGTTTGGCCAACATGGTTTTTCCTGCTCCCGGAGGGCCAATCAAAATTACATTATGCCCACCCGCAGCAGCAATTTCAAGTGCTCGCTTTATATTTTCTTGTCCGCGCACATCGGCAAAATCGTTTTCTAGTTTATGAAGATTATTTTCAAACTCAGCACGGGTATCAATCACTAACTGCTCTAATTCTCCTTCTTGATTGAAAAAATCAACTACTTGTTTTAGGTTGTCCGCAGCAAACACATTTAGGTTATTCACAATTGCTGCTTCTCTCGCATTTTCGCGGGGAAGAATAAATCCTTCAAATCCTTCTTTACGCGCCTGAATGGCAATTGGTAAAGCTCCTTTAATTGGTTTAAGTGTACCATCAAGAGCTAATTCTCCCATGATGATGTATTTGTGCAAATCATCTCCTTTCATTTGCTCAGAGCCTGCCAAATAACCAAGTGCAATAGGTAAGTCGTATGAAGACCCTTCCTTGCGTATGTCAGCGGGAGCCATATTGATGACTACACGCAAACGAGGCATTTTTAAATCAATGTTTTTTACTGCAGTTTCAATGCGTTGATGACCTTCTTTAACTGCGTTATCAGGTAAACCAACTAAACTGTATCCAACACCTTTATCAGATACATTTACTTCAATAGTTATTGTTACTGCATTTACGCCATAAACGGCACTTCCAAATGTTTTAACTAGCATAGGGTTGCTTTATTAGGATTAACACGAATTAAACACTTATTACTTTATTATGAAATATTTGGTTGTATATTTCGTTTAGCAAAAAATCAATTATGAAATTACCATCCATTGACTACGTGATGAGTGCTGCGGTCAGAACCATCATTCGTTTCCCTCTCACACTTCTTTTTGCTTTAATAGGGACTGTCTCTGTTATCATGTCAATTGAAAATATAGGGGATGATATGGTGAGACTTAAAGTAATTTTATGCGCTTCACTGGGTTTAACATCCTCTTTGTCAGTAGCACTTTGGGCAACTTATTACCGTGTCAAAAAAACGCTTGCTTCTATTGTTAATCTCGCACTTTGTGCATTGGTTATTGTTTATTACTTGAGTTTAGGGGAGCGATTGACACCTTTAGATGGTATAAGGTTCTTTGTGTTGAATGTGAGTTTACATTTGGTAGTTGCCTTTGTGTTGTTTGTAAGAAATAGAGAAGTGGATGAATTTTGGAGTTTTAACAAGAATTTATTCATCCGAATTATTACCTCGGGTATTTACAGTGCAACGCTTATCCTTGGGTTGAATTTCGCAGTGTTGGCAATTGATAATTTATTTAATGTAAATGTGGATGAACGACTCTATCCGGAAATTGCAGTATCTATTCTGGGAATATTTAACACGCTTTTCTTCCTAACAGGTGTCCCTAAACATGACGAGTTACATTTACCTCTTCAATACCCTAAAGGACTGAAAAACTTTACTCAGTTTGTATTGATACCGCTAGTGGCTATTTACTTGTTAATTTTGTTGGCTTATGAAGGGAAAATTGTAGCTACATTTTCTTTACCAAAAGGCTGGGTAAGCACGCTTATTCTTGTTTTTTCTGTATTAGGTATTCTAGCCATGTTGTTGGTATACCCACTCCGAAACGATGATGGTAACAAGTGGATTAAACAATTGTGGAGATGGTATTTTTGGTTTCTTATTCCATTATTGGCGTTGCTTTTTTGGGCCATACTTTATCGTATTAGTTTGTATGGAATAACTGTTGAGCGCTACTATGTATTTATTTTAGCTTGTTGGCTAACAGTGATAACGCTGTATAGTATTTTAAAACCAAACTATCACATCAGGTTTATTCCAATATCATTAGCTTTAGTTGGTTTTTGTTCTTTGTATGGTCCGCAAAGTGCAGGGAGTGTGGCAAGATATAGTCAAGAACATCGTTTAGTTGAACTATTAGCTATTCATCATAAACAACCTTTAACTAAAGAAGAATCGAAAGAGGTAACTTCAGTGGTAAGTTATTTGTATGATAATTTTTCATCAAAAGCATTAATGCCTTTTTTCCCCAAGGCTTTCCCTAACGATAGCAGTTTTAAAACAGCAAGTATTTCTAGTATTCTTTCTAGCGAAAATATAAAGTATACAAGCAGATATGGAGCAGACTTTGATGAGCAGGTATATCTGAATGCTTCATTAAAGGAATCTTTTCTTCAACTTCCACCAGCGGACTGGTTTTGGTATGGATCGATATATAAAGATAGTAAGGTGAATATTGATGCAGCAAATACCAATCTAAAAATGGTAAAAATAGATTTGTATCAAAAGAAAGTAGTGTTAAGTATCCATGAGGAGGAAGTGCAACTAGATTTAGGTGCAGTGATTACGTTGGCTCAACAGCAATTGGAGAACTATTCATTGAAGGACTTTATCCTGAAAGGTACAAGCGAACATTATGAAGTGGTTCTCATCATAAAAAACCTTTCCGGTGTGTTTAATAAAACAGAAGGTGAAACCGAGTTGAATTCAATTGACGGTGCCTTTTTTGTAAAAAACAGATAACCGAACCTTGTCTTTTATCGTTGCTTACTCTACCGAGTTATGTTAGTTTTGTGTGATGCAATCAGAACATAAACATACGAACAGACTTATACATGCAGCTAGTCCTTACTTGCTTCAACACGCTCACAATCCGGTTGATTGGTATGAGTGGGGTGAGGAGGCTTTTGAAAAAGCGCGTAGAGAGGACAAAATGATTTTGGTAAGTATTGGTTACTCTGCTTGTCATTGGTGTCATGTAATGGAGCGTGAATGCTTCGAAAAAGAAGATACCGCTGCTATCATGAATGAGCATTTTGTGTGTATCAAGGTTGATCGTGAAGAACGTCCGGATGTAGATCAGTTATATATGGATGCAGTTCAATTGCTAACCGGAAGAGGAGGATGGCCACTAAATTGCTTCACCCTTCCTGATGGCAGACCGGTGCATGGTGGAACTTATTTTCCAAAAGGAGAGTGGGAGCGGATACTTAAATCGTTAGCCGATTTCTATAAGAACAAGCGAGAAGAGGCGATGCAATATGCGACTGATTTAACCAATGGGATAAAGAAGTTAGATATTATCGAAAAGCCTCAACAACCTCATATCCCTTCTGCTTCAGATGTCGAAAATATTATTATCAATTGGCAAGAAAATATGGATTTGGAGCTTGGTGGATTCTCATGGGCTCCTAAGTTTCCTATGCCAAGTAACTGGGAATTATTTCTGCAGCAACATCAATACAAGGCAAGTGAGTTTTTACATCAAGCGGTGCATACCACGCTCACCAAAATGGCACAAGGTGGTATTTATGACCAAGTGGGTGGAGGCTTTTCGCGTTACAGTGTAGATCGATTTTGGAAAGTTCCGCATTTTGAAAAAATGCTTTACGACAACGCCCAGTTAATTAGTTTATATGCTCGTGCATTTCAAGCCACTAAAAACAAGTTGTATAAACAGGTAGTACAAGAAACCATCCAATTTTTAAACAGAGAATTGCGCAGCAAGGAAGGATTTTATTATAGCGCTTTGGATGCCGATAGTGAAGGTGTAGAGGGGAAGTACTACATCTGGACACAAAAAGAATTACAGGATATTTTAGGAGAGCATGAACCCTTATTTAGTTTGTATTATAGTGTTGATGCTTATGGTAATTGGGAACACGATGCTAATATCTTGTATCAAACCAGAAGCATAGAAGAATTAACCACGCTTACCGGAAAAACCATATCGGAAATTGAAAGCGTAATTACTTTGTGTAAGCAAAAACTACTGACCGTAAGGGCTAACAGAATTGCACCCGGACTAGACGATAAAATGGTTACGAGTTGGAATGCGTTAATGATAAAAGCCCTTGCCGATGCGTATTTGGTTTTTAGTGAACCTTCATATTTAACTCATGCAGAACAATTGCTTCAATTTATACAAACGAAACTTTACACAGAGCAAGAAGGCTTAAAGCGCATTTACAAAAATGGAAAAGCAAGCATACATGCATTTGCCGAGGATTATGCGTTGTTGATAGAGGCATGTATCCGACTTTATGAAGCATCAGGCAACGAGGCCCACATGAACTTTGCAAACGAGTTAATGCAAGAATCGATAGCCAAGTATTATGATAAGGAGAAAGAGTTATTCTACTTTAAAGCAAATAGCGATAGTCAGCTAATTACGCGTAAGCTCGATGTAAACGATGATGTTATTTCTTCATCTAATTCTGTTTTTGCAAAATGTTTGTGGGTTTTGGGATTCGCGTTTGATAAACCTGATTATCACCAAATGGCAAAAGCGATGGTTGCTCGTATTCACGAAAAGTTAAAGAAGTTTCCTAATGGCTATAGCAATTGGATGCAGGTTATTCAATGGATGAATTATGGCTTTAAACAAGTGGTCCTATGCGGGGCAAAAGTAAATGATTTCTATGCTCTTCATCAGGAGTTTATACCTAATGGATTGATACTGCAAGTTTCACCGAACAGTGCCTTACCACTTTTACGCGATAAAGTAAGTTCAGGGGAGTTAAAGATTTACATCTGTACTGATAATACATGTGGTTTACCTATATTGGATTTAGCCACAGCATTAGAGCAGATTAAACAACAAAAAAGCATCGGTTAGGCCGATGCTTTTTTATGTAATATTGTTCTAAACGAAACTATACCAATAGCAAATGCAATAAGTAAAGGAATTGCTGTATCTACCGGTACATCCGGCTCATCAGGAGGAGGAGGCACCGTTTTAGAGTCACCATCACCACCGGGAGTTACTTGTCCTTTTCCCGGTTCGAAATGCTGGGTAGGTTCATTAAAGCCTTCAGCCTTACCTGAGTTAGGACCTTGACCTACACCATTTTCAATTCCATCATAACGATTAAATCTCGGGTTCGATGGCGCTGAAGGCGATTCATCATTTGTACCGTTGTTCTTCTTGCCAAAGCTAAATAATCCCCAACCGCCACCTGGTGTTGAAGTCTGGTTTTCATTGTAAGTCCTACTTCTGTATCCACCATTATAAAGGTCTTCTTCACGATAGCTTCTTTTGTAAAAGCGTTCGTTACGTCTCTTGTACTCTTGCTCACTATACTTCTCGTAGTAGTTGTTATTATAGTTATTCTGTGAGTAGTCATAATCCTCCTCATCTTCATAGTCTTGCTCATACTGTTGAGCAACAACAGAGGTTGTGCCCAAAACAAGCATAAATAGGACGAATAGAGAGAATTTAATGGTTGGGTTTAATGTCATTGTCAATAATGGTGATCCAATATTTGGCCGCAAATTAATGCTTTCCTTATGGATTAAAAACTGATGTGTAATAACTTGTTGTTAACTTTTTTTTACATGCTATTATTCAAGCTAAACCTTGTAAATCGTGCACTTAAGGGGTATAGCACATTACTTGTTTGTTTGGACTTTAGCGGTTAAATAGCCCCATAGTATAATTCAACTCTACTATGGGGTAATCATTATTTTTTTACAAACTTGGTAGTGTGTTGCTCATGGTTTGAATCGGTGATGGTAACTAAATATACACCTTTATCCAAAGTGGTAACATCCAATGTTTCGGTGTTACCATCTAAAACTAAATGTCCTTGCATATCGTAAACCTCTACACGAGTTATACCTTGTGGCACTTGTAAGTGAATATTGGTGGTAGCCGGATTTGGATACAACTCAATGGTTGCTGTTAGTTGTTCATTTCTTACAATAGTAACTACACTCGAGTAAGTTGACTCTTTTACATCTGTCATTTTTAAACGATAGTAGCAAGTACTTTGTGCCGGTAGTTGAATATCGATGAATTGATACGAGGAAACACTACTTGATTGAGTAGGTTTAACTAAACCGATTGATTCGAAGTTTTTACCATCTAGTGAGCGTTGAACTTCATAACTAACCATATTCTTTTCAGCTGCAGTTGTCCAAGTTAACAAGTTTTGTTTGCCTTGGGCTTTTCCTTGGAATGAAGTCAGCTTAACAGGAAGTGCGGTGTATTGATCGGTGAAGATTAAAGAGAAGCGATCTCCAAATGAACCTGCATTGCTGTTTGAAATTGCAAACGTGTAATTTGGTGTTACACGCAAATTAGTAAGCGTATTGGTATACTTATCTAGTAATAAAATAGCTCTAGTTACCGGAACCTCACCGAAGTTACTGAAGTTGAGCGTATAACTACGGTTGCTCGTAGAGTTAACGCGTAGCGTGAAAGTATCACTACCTGAGTTCGAGAAATAATCAATTACATTGGTCTGAACTAAGCGATTATTTGGAGTAACGAAAGCTAAGTTATATGCGCTATTCAATAATTTTACTGCATCTTCTTTAAACACGTAGTTTGTTGAAGCCCCTGTTTTAAAGGTTAGTTGAGCGATATCGTACTGAACCGTGTCTAACCACATTTTTATACTTATAGGGGTTGAAGTAGTTTTAAAGTAAGCAGTTCCGGAGGTTCCTACTTTATCTGTTTCTTTAAAGGTAATGCTCTCTCCTGCTTGATTAGCCAATACAAAGAACCCTTGACCAATAGCTATTTGCCCACTGTTTTGTGAAACGTAGTTTTTAGTATTTGGGTTGATGATGTAATAGAAGTTGTCTACTGCACCGGTTTTAGTTACTGTAGTCCAGTCTATTTGACTTGGATATGGATTTCCTACTAAATTCCATCCCCAATCGTCAGATGTTCCTGTGGTATTGTTATAATCAAGTGCTACTGAAACATCACCACTATTAACCGATCCTGAATAAGTTAAAGCAAAGCTATTCGGAGCAACGGTTGTAGTTGTTAGCGAACTAGTTTGAGTGCGGTCGCCTCTAAAGAATACCAGAGCACCTTTTCCTGTTGACCAGCTATCACCAATGTTGGTAATATTTTTCCAACCACGTGTTGCACTTTCTTCATAATATAAAATAGAAGAGGTTGATCCGTTTGCATCGAATCCATTGGTTGCTCCACCCGGACCAGTTACAAAAATGTCATCAACTAATTGCGCATAGGTTGCACCGCTCACCGGGGTACTCATGGTTCTCCAACCACGTTGCGAAGCAGCACCACCCACCATGTAACGTTGTACCGTTACATTTCCTGTAATACTAGCTCCTGATGGTAATGCAGCAATTCGTCCTGTTCCACTTAGATCTGAAACTAAGGTAATATTTCCTCCTGAAGCCAATGTACCTGCAGAAACAGTTAGTGTTCCATTATTAGCAATTTGCATAGCATTACCAACGGTTACCGTAGCTCCTGAACGATTCAAGGTTAAGTCTTTTACTTTATTGGTTGTGCCCGGAGTGGTTTGATCAAAGTTGATAGTACCTATACTACCTGATCCACCAATGGTTATTGATGATGAACTATTTCCTACAATAATTGGTTCACCAACAATTGCTCCGTTTAATGTTAGGGTATTGCCATTAAGTGTTATCTTTTTACCTGATTCAACATTTAACTTACCACTTATAACAACATTGCCTGATAAAGTAGCATCCGTATTTACATTTAAATTATTTACCGTTCCTGCAGATACATTCGGTGATGAAGCTGTAACGGTATTTGAAAATGGGGTAAATGTAATATCATCAATAGCGAGCGCATCATCCGCTCCACTTATGTCTGAATCGACCCATCTTAGCCAAATTGTACCACCATTTGCTAGGGATAACCCTGTTATTGTGGCGTTAACTTGAGCACGATTCGCTGATGAGTTTCCATCTAGAGCTCCTACAGTTCCTGTTGTAACTGGAGATGAAAAGTCTAGAGAGCTAAATGTGGTCCAAGTTCCTGTAGTGAGACTTGATGCATCTGTGCTATATGAAAAAATCATCTTATCTGTTCTGCCGGTGGCTCCTAATCTCCATTGCTCGCCTGTATACGATATTTTTAAACTAGTTATTGTCTCACCACTCGAGTTAATAAATTTTGTACCAATAGTTGAAACAAGACTGCTAGAGGCAATCGAACCAAGCGCTCTATCAGCAGCCGAAGTTGATCCAAAACTATAAGTATCACCTGTAGTGGAAGAACCTGTTCCTGCTGTATAAGTTGAGTTGGCATTCGAGCCGCTTTCTGAGAAATACCAACCTGTTGGCATGGTCGAACTAGTACTTGACGTGGCAAGAGTGTTAAGATTCTCTGTCAAGTCTGTCGCTGCATTATCTGCGGTATAAACTGCATTATCTAAAATGAATACATTATTTGTACCCGAAGTGCTTGCATAATTCTGAGAACTATTTGTTCCGATATTATATTCAAATACTGCAAAGTGATAAGTAGTACTCGATGTTAAACCGGTTACTGTTACCGAATTACCTGTTCCATCATACACTACTCTATTGCCACTTCCTTGATCTGTTGCTGAAGTAAATATGGAGTTAACCCCTGAGTAGGAAGTAGCATCAGTAGGTGTAATGCTTACTGCACTTCCACTTCTTGCGATAACCACCCTTCTTCCTCCATTACCTCCGGAAAAATTCACAATAACACTATTTGTTGTTTGTGTTCCGAATGTAATTGAAGAAACTGATGTTGGCTCTGAAGCTAATGATACTCCGGTGAGCGCTACATTTTGCGTGGTTGCACCTGAAGCTGTATGAGTCAAATTTCCTGATGAAGTTCCGTTAGCAGAAGACGGATTAAACCTTACATAAATAAATGTGCTGCTAACTGTTTCGTTCGAAGGAGTAAATGTTAAAGATGAACTGTAAGGCCCACTATTACTTGTTGATACTTCAAAGTTTGAAGGTGCAGTTATTGTTAAATCACCTACTAAATTATTAGCACTAACTGTAAAGTTATCTTCAGCGCTTTGTGCCGGGTATACTAAAGTTCCGAAATCAATTGGATTAGCAGAAACGTTTGATACTGTTATGGTTGGAGTTGCTGTAGTAAATGATCCGGTTAACGGACTCGTTGTGTTGTAGCAGTTGGTTGCATCATCATACTCATAAAGTGCAAGATGATAAGTGGTATTATACGTTAAGCCGGTTAGTGAAAAGGATGTGCCTGTTCCGTTATAAACTACGTAACCTGAACCAATGGCATCGCCACTTGCAAATGCGGTATTAGCTGTATACGAAGTTGAATTACTTGGTGAGGTACTTACTGCACTACCTTGACGTGCAATCACCAAAATTTTTGTCCCATTACCACGCGTATAGCTGATAGTTGCACTTGTACTTTTTACTAATGAAGTTGCAAATGAAGTAGCTTGGGTAGTAGGAGGAGTGCATCCACCGGTTGTTGATGTTGTATATGTTGCTGTTGCAGTTCCATCTCCAGCAGCATTTACTGCGCGCAGTTGAATATCATATGAAGTTCCTGAAATAAGACCTGAAATAGTTATCGGGCTGGTGGTTGATCCGGCTGATGTGAATGAGGTTCCTCCATTTGTTGAGTACTTGTAATCTGTTATTGCAGACCCACCCGTACTTCCTGCTGTGAAATTGATATCTAATGTGGTATTTGTTGGCGTTACTGAATTAATTGTTGGTGCACTTGGTGTAGTATATGGTGTAGCTGTTGATGATGATGTTGCAGTTCCATCACCAACTACATTTACGGCTAAGAGTTGAATATCATAGCTTGTGCCATTTGTTAGGCCTGTAATTACAATCGGACTAGTTGTTTGCGATGGGCTACAAGCGGTAAATGATGAGCCACCATTTACAGAGTATTTGTAATTAGTTATTGCAGACCCACCTGTAGCACCTGCTGTAAACGCAACACTTAGTTGTCCATTACCTGGAGTAATTGTACCTAGTATTGGCGCACTTGGAGTAGATGCTGGAGAGGCGGATGTACTTGCAGTAGCAGTTCCACTTCCATTGGCATTAACTGCTCTTATTTGAATATCGTAAGATGTATTATTTGTTAATCCGGTAATTACAATTGGACTTGTTGTCTGGGTTGGGCTGCAAGCTGTAAATGAAGTGCCACCGTTTATCGAATATTCATAATTGGTAATTGAAGATCCACCAGTTAGTGTTGGAGCTGTGAACGCTACAGATAGTTGTCCATTCCCCGGAGTAATACCTGTTATAACCGGTACAGAAGGAGTAGACTGATATGTTACAACAATTGATGTGAAGTATTGTGCAGTAGAACCTCGCTTAATACAGAAAAATGTATAATTGTCAGATGCGCTTGTAGACCATGTATATGTTGTATTTGTTTGCGCTGTTCCGATTTGAGTTCCACCAACGGTGTAGTTTGCTGAAGTTGAGTTTACTAATCTTGCGGAACCACCAAAGCATGATGAGGCCACTGAAGAAGCACCTGTGAATTGTATACTAACTATTCTCCCAGGCAATGTTGAAGTGTTGTATATTACTCCATTTGATGCTTGAGCTTGAATGTATTGACATGCTGTTGCACCAGTTGGGGTATTCGAAATATTACAAGTAATAGCTTTTCCCCCAAAACTTATATCACTTTGTGTCCAAGTTCTCTCTGCTCCACTGGCATAGTTATTTGATCCTAGAACAGAGGAGCCTCCGATTGAACTGTTTGTGATTGTTATTGAAGCGGTTTGCCCCCAACTCCATTTTGGGGTGGCGAATGCAATTAAAAATGCGACAATAAATAGGTTTCTCGTGTATTTGTTTAGCATAGTCATATCAATTGAAGTACGAACAAAAGTAAGTAAATTCAAGGGTTTGCGGTATGAAGAAATTGTAAATGTGGGCATTGGGTGAATAAAAAAATAAGTGGTTTTTATGAGCAATAAATTGCGACATTGCTCTGTTTAGACATAAAAAAACCACCCTAATTTTTACATCAGGATGGCTTTTTTGAGGTTATTTTTTCAGTTATCTAGTCCACGTTATCGTGCAAGAAACTGTTGTTGGTGCGAATACCATTATTGGTTCCATCATCAAACAAACTTAAACGCGATACCGCATTTTCTGATGAATGTGGTACATCATTTAGTTTCTTTTGTCTGCGCACATAGGCAGGTTCTTTTTCTAAATCACGTAAACCTACCGGTGAGTTAATTTGTAAGTTCAACTCTTTTATTTTTTTCAAGCGCGCAATGCTTTGCTTAATTTTTTCTTCTTGCTCAGAAGCGTTGCTGCTTTCTTCCTCTTCTTCAATTTCAAAATCGTAAGCAATATCTGCATTGAAATCGGCAGTGATTTGTTCTTGCACTTCTTCTACGGGAGCAGTGTATTCAGCTACCGGGGTGTCTGCTACAGCATCGTTCAATTCCGGCAATTCAATTTCATCCATGAATTTTAAGAACGGCTCTTGCACTTCAGCTACCGGAGTTTCTTCTATAATTTCATTCACCACCGGAGGTTCAACTTCAGCTATCGGTTCGATTACTTCTTCAACTATCGGAGAAACAATTTCAGCAACAGGTTCATCAAATAATAACTGATGACGAATTTCTTCTTGAGCTTCTTCCACCATAGGAGTTTCATCCACCACCGGAGCAACCTCTTCCACTAAAGGAGGAACAATTTCAGCAACAGGTTCAGGAGCAACTTCAATCACAATGGGTTTAACTTCTCCCTTTAACGGATTGGCAACAATCATTTCAGGCTTTTTAGGCTCTTCATACAACACATGTTTAGTAGTAGAGTTTACTACTTGTTGTTGTTTGGTGTAAATGATTTTATTCTCGCGGCTTTCGAAACCGGTACAGATTAACGTTACGGTTAATTTATCACCTAACGTTTCGTCAATAGAAGTACCAAAAATAATGTCGGCAGTTTGTCCGGCTTCTTGTTGGATGTAGGTAGTAATCATATCAATTTCATCCATCAATACTTCGTTTGCACCGAATGAAATATTTAACAAGATGTTTTTAGCACCTTGAATTTGATTATCATTTAATAATGGAGAAGCTAGTGCTGCTTGAACCGCATCCATAGCACGATTTTCACCTTCGGCACTTGCACTACCCATTAACGCTACACCGCTGTTGCGCATCACAGTTTTCACATCTTCAAAATCCACGTTGATATAACCCGGATAGGTGATGATTTCAGCGATACCTTTTGCAGCAATAGTTAAAATATCATTGGCATGACTAAACGCGGTGCGAATAGGTAAGTTGCCATACATATCTTTTATCTTATCGTTGTTGATTACAAGTAAGCAATCAACGCTACGTTTCAATTGTTCGATACCTTCATCGGCATGAACTTTACGTTTTTTACCTTCAAAGCTAAACGGAGTAGTAACGATACCTACTGTTAAGATATCTAACTCGCGAGCAGCTTTTGCAATAACAGGAGCAGCACCAGTCCCGGTTCCACCACCCATACCTGCAGTAACAAAAAGCATTTTGGTATTTACACCCAATACTTCAATAATATCTTCAATGGCTTCCATAGCACTGTTGTGTCCTTTTTCAGGATCAGCACCAGCACCAAGACCAGCTGTTAAGCTTGCTCCAAGTTGAATTTTATTTGGAATCGGACTTGCCTCTAGGGCTTGTAAGTCGGTATTGCAAATCACAAAATCAACCCCTTTAATACCTTGATTAAACATGTGGTTAACAGCGTTACCACCGCCTCCTCCCACACCAAGCACTTTAATGATGCTTGATTTATCTTTTGGAAGATCGAATTTTAAAGAATTCATAATGGATAAAGTATTTGGGTTAGTAATTAAAAATCTTTCATGTCATCATCGTCATTTAACCAAGCCATGCCTTTCTCTAACCACTTGTTCAAGAAACCTCCTGTTTTTTGTGGTTTGGCACTGCTCATTTCATGGTCTTCATGCGATGTAGTTTCGTCCATGTCATCCATACCGCTTTCGTTTAATCCTTTAATCACTAAACCAACTGCGGTAGCATACATCGGACTTTTTATTTCATCTACAATTGATTTAGCAATATGCTCATTCGGATAACCAATACGGGTATCCATTCCGGTTACGAACTCTACCAATTTGCTTAAGTGTTTTAGTTGAGAACCACCACCGGTAATTACAATACCTGCATTTAGTTTACGCTCTAAACCTGAACTCTTAATTTGGAATAAAACCGACTCGAATATTTCTTCTACACGAGCCTGAATAACCATAGCTAAATTTTTTATAGAAACTTCTTTCGGTGCACGTCCGTGGAAACCCGGAATGCACACAATTTCGTTTTCTTTATTCTCGTCAGCTACTGCCGAACCGAATTTTACTTTCAATAATTCTGCTTGATTTCTCAATACTTGGCAGCCTTCTACTACGTCATCGGTAATGATGTTACCACCAAAAGGAATAACTGCAGTATGACGAATAATACCATTTTTGAAGATGGCCACATCTGTAGTTCCACCACCGATATCTACTAAACAAACACCAGCTTCCATCTCTTCGGGAGTTAATACAGCTTCTGCCGATGAGAGCGGTTCTAAAATTAAATCAGCTACATCTAAACCTGCACGGTGAACACTTTTATTGATGTTTTTAATGGCTTCAACATGTCCTGTGATGATGTGGAAGTTTGCTGATAAACGAACACCTGCAATACCAACCGGATCTGCTACATCTGCAAAATCGTCTACTTGGTATTCTTGTGGAAGTACGTGAATAATTTTATCGCCCGGAGGTAATGCTAGTTTTTCTGTTTCTTTAATAAAGTTGATTACTTCATCTAACGTAATTTCATCATCCGGATTATTACGACTGATGCTGTTACGATGTTGTTTACTTTTGATATGTTGACCGGCAATACCAACGTGAACCGAATTAATTTCGATACGCACGCTACCGCTTTGCATGCTGCCTTTTGCTTTGTCAACAGCTTCGCTAATGGCTTTTACGGTTTTATCGATATTACGTACTTCACCACGAATAACGCCAAGTGAATCGGCTTTACCCATGCCTAAGATTTCAACTTTGCCGAATTCGTTTTTGGTACCAACAATGGCACACACCTTGGTGGTCCCAATATCTAAACCTACAATTACTTTTTTAATTTCTTGCGCCATAGCCGCTATAAACTGTTTTTCTTTTTACCTACAATCTGATTTTTATATTTCACGTTGATGCTACTGTATGCGTCCCAACCTACTCGTGTTACTGCTTCTTTGTAAAACAAAAACAACCGGTTGAACTTATCTGCTACATCTGTTGCATCTCCGAACAAAATAGTTTGATCACCTAAATTCGGGATTAGCGTGAACTCACTTTCTGCTGTAACAAATATCTGTTCTATCTGTGCGTTCCAAAAAGTATCTTTATCAACATATGTGGCTATCTTAAACAAGGCTTTACCCACAGCACTTTGCGCACTATCTCTACCATTTCCATGCTCAAAAATATACCCCGAAGCAACAGGTACATGTGCTGTATAATCAGGTGATACAGGCATTTTTAAGCCATCCTCATCTATGTAATAACTCTCTCCAAAAGCATTGATAATTCGGAGTATGGGCCTGCGTTGGGTGATGTGGATATAAAGCTCACCGTTCATATCACTATACACTTGAGCCGTTTTTACCATGGGATTTGCACAAAGTTTTTTCTCCAATCGAGGAACGTTTATGCTATTGATAGGAATGCCGATTATTTTACGTTCATTACCATCTTTACGAATAGTTTCCAACACCATTGCTCTATCTACGAAATAGGCTGCTTCAGTCGGTTCGATGGTGACATTGATTTTTGTACAAACGGTTTCTTGCTCTTGCTTATTGATAAACGCAACACTTACCAATAGGCCACCTGCTAAGGCTACCCAAAGTAGCACATAGCCAATTTTTTTAGCTCTGGTAATAAATTTCTGTTTATCAAATGCCATGTTAAATGCCGTATTTAGTAACTAATGCTGCTCTTATAGGTTCAACTAATGTATCAATATCTCCTGCTCCAACCGTAAGTAAAACGTCAATGTGTTTATCAGCTAATAAGCCGAGTACCTCAGGTTTGGTACACAATGTTTTATTAGGTTGAGTAATTTTATTGAAAATGATTTCCGATGTAACACCCGGTATAGGTAGTTCTCGTGCCGGATAAATATCCAACAACAACACCTCATCTGCCATCGATAAACTCTCTGCAAAACCATCTACAAAATCGCGTGTGCGACTGTATAAGTGTGGTTGAAAAATGGCCAATACTTTTTTTCCCGCATACATTTTTTTAACCGAACCTATTATGGCTGATAATTCTGTTGGGTGATGCGCATAATCATCAATATAAACTATGTTTGATGATTTGATTTGGTATTCGAATCTTCGTTTTACACCGTTAAACGAAGCAAGAGCTGTTCTCAATTCATCTATGGTTACACCTGCACTTAGCGCAGCGGCACTGGCAGCTACTGCATTTTCAACGTTATGTAATCCGGGTATGCCTAGGTATAAATTTTCGATCTGTAAATCTCTTGTATGTAAGTGGAAGTAGTAACGATCGCCTTCAATGCGAATAGCATCGGCATATACATCAGCAGGTTGTGTAATACTGTACGATTTTACTTGTGCTTTTGTGGGTTGAGCAAGTAGATCGGAGTAAAGTTCTAATTCCTTTTTCACAAACAATACATCGCGCACTTGCATAGCATATGCAGCAAACGACTGTTTAAGCGCATCGTGTTCACCATAAATATCCAAATGGTCGGCATCGGTTGATGTGATGATTCCAATGCTTGGATGTAAGGTTAAAAACGAACGATCAAACTCATCAGCTTCCACCACCATGAGTTGTTCTTGTAATGGTTGTGAACTTGCCTGATGTAATAATAAATTGGTATTGTAGTTGCTTGAAATGCCACCTAAAAATGCGGCACAGTCAACAGTGCTTTGTTTTAAAATATGAGCAAGTAGGGTAGAGGTGGTTGTTTTGCCGTGAGTTCCGGCAACACCTGCTGTTTTGTATGCATCAGTAATGATACCTAAAACCTGTGAGCGCTTTAAAATGGTGAACTCATTTTGTTGCAGCCAATTCCATTCCTCATGATTTTTAGGAATAGCAGGAGTTAAAACGACTAATGTATGTGTTGGGTTTAAGCCTAAATCAGCGAGTTCGTTTCCTCTATCATGATAATGAACGTCAATACCTTCTTCAACTAGTTTTTTGGTAAGTTCAGTTTCGGTTTTGTCATAACCCATTACAGGAATTCCTTGGGTATGAAAATAGCGTGCAATTGCACTCATGCCAATACCGCCAATTCCCAAAAAGTAAACTTGTTTTATATCGTTGAAGTTCATGTTATCCCTCTATTATTCTTAACACTTCAGTTACAATTCTATCCGCAGCATCAGGCATGGCGAATGTGCCGATATTGTTTTTAAGTTGAGCTTGTTTGGCATCATTATCAATCAATGCTAAACATTCATCAACTAACGTTTTTCTTGCATCAGTATCACGTACTAGAATAGCAGCCGAACGATCTACCAATGCCATGGCATTTTTGGTTTGATGGTCCTCAGCTACGTTAGGTGAAGGAACAAGTATAACCGGTTTTTTCACCTGTGCTAATTCTGCAATACTCAATGCACCTGCTCTCGATATAACCACATCAGCTATAGCGTACGCTAAGTTCATCTCATAAATAAAGGTTTCAACACGTACACCTTCTTGCTTTACTTGTTGCGCTTTAGTGAAATTTTTTCCGGTTTGCCATAATAGCTGCACGTCTGCTTGAGTAAATTTATCAAGCCCTTCTAATATACTTTCGTTAATGGTGCGAGCACCCAAACTTCCACCAATAATTAATACGGTTTTTTTCTTTGGGTTTAGGTTGAAGTGTTGATAAGCTTCTTGCTTTTTCAACTCTACCTGCATTAAATCTAAACGAATAGGATTACCTGTTTTGATGAGCTTACGCTCCGGGAAAAATCTTCCCATATTATCATAAGCCACACAAATGGTATTCACTCTGTTTTTTAAAATCTTATTGGTAATTCCCGCATATGAGTTTTGCTCATGAATAACCGTTGGCAATTTTTTCATGGTAGCTGCATATAGCATTGCTCCGCTGGCATAACCACCAAAACCAATAGCTGCATCGGGTTTAAATTCTTTTATAATCTGCAAACTTTTGTAAACGCTGCTAATTACTTTAAATGGGAATAGTAAGTTTTTTAAACTTAAACTGCGTTGAATACCGCTAATCCAAAGACCAATAATTTTATAACCCGCTTTCGGAACTTTTTCCATTTCCATGCGGTCTTTAGCACCCACAAATAGAATGTCTACGTTAGGTAGTTTGCGCTGTAAAGCTTGCGCTACTGCTACAGCCGGATAAATATGTCCACCTGTTCCACCACCACTAATTACTACTTTATATTTTTTTTGCGTGTCTATCATAACGTTTACTCTTCAGTATTCAATGGAACTGTTTTAGTTGTAGTCAGTTCTTCTTCATCTTTTGTATCGGGTTCGTCTTCTTCAACGTATCTGCTTACACTCATAATTACACCAAATGCAACTGAGGTTAGTAAAATAGAAGTACCACCTTTACTTACTAGTGGAAGTGTTAAACCGGTAACCGGAAATAAGTTTACTGCAACGGCCATATTAATGAGAGCTTGTAGCACTAGTGAGAAACTTAGTCCAACAGCGATGAGTGCTCCAAATGCTTTCGGGCTTCTCAATACAATTCGAATAGCTCGGTATAAAAAGAACATGTAAAGCATGAGCATGATAAGCGCTCCTATCAATCCGTATTCTTCTGCAATGATGGCGTAAATAAAGTCAGAATAAGCTTCAGGCAAAAAGTTACGTTCAACACTATTACCGGGGAATTTACCAAATACACCTCCGGTAGCAATAGCAATTTTCGCATGGTCGTTTTGGTAAGTCTTATCTGCGTCTACTTCATTCTTCCCGAATGATTCCACACGATTCTTCCAGGTAAGCATGCGTCCTTTCAATGCTTTTTCCGGTGCAATGAATAAGATGGTGAAGAATAACAAACCGGCTATGAGCACACCGCTAGTAATCATAGCAAGGTGTTTTATTTTAACGCGACCAATGAATAAAATAAGAAAGCAGGTAGTAAATAATACCATTGCTGTACTTAAGTTTTCTGGAGCAATCAATAAACAAATTGCAGTAATATGTCCGAGTATGGGAAGGAAAGTTTTCTTGAAATCATCAATAGTATCTTGCTTACGCGCGAGTTCGCGTGTAACAAACATAATGATGGCGAGTTTAGCAAAATCAGAAGGCTGGAAGGTTACCCCGAGTATATTAATCCATCTACGAGCACCGTTAATTTCAATGCCAAAAATTAAGGTGTATATCAACAAGGGGTAAGTCATCCAAATAAGTAGTTTCGATAGTGCTATAAAGTTTTTATAGTGTATAGAATGAACAAGGAGCATAATAAAAAAACCACCTGCAAGAAGTCCGGCTTGTTGCATTAAGTAGAACTCAACACGGCCTCCGTTATTCTTGTATGCAAGCGCACCTGTACTGCTGTAAATAGCCAAGAGCCCCCAGAAGGAGAGCACAAAAATGACCATCCACATAAATATGTCGCCACGCGGTCTTAATTTTTCCCAAGTAGTCATGCTAACTATTAATCTCTTCTCACTAACTCAACTTATAAATCACGCACAGCTTTTTTAAACTGACGTCCTCTGTCTTCGTAGTTTTTGAATAAATCAAACGATGCACATGCCGGAGATAATAAAACGGCTTCTCCTTTTTTAGCTAATTGTTTAGCTACGTGCACGGCTTCTGCCATACTTGTCGTGTTCACAATCATGTCTACATCTGCACCAAATGCTTCATGAATTTTACGGTTGTCTAAACCAAGGCAAACAATAATGCGCACTTTCTCCTTTACCATTTCTTTTAGTAACGAGTAGTCGTTGCCTTTGTCTACACCACCTGCAATCCAAACGGTTGGTTTTTCCATACTTTCTAATGCATACCAAGTAGAGTTTACGTTGGTTGCTTTAGAATCGTTAATGTACTCCACACCACTTGTTGTGATAACACTTTCCAAGCGGTGCTCCACATTTTGAAAGCTGATTAAGCTCTCGCGGATGCTTTCTTTTCGGATGTTCAGCACTTGTCCGATGATGGCGGCAGCCATCGAGTTGTAGGCATTGTGGCGGCCTTTTAGAGATAGTTCGTTGATATACATAGTAAATGGATTTTGATTTTCTGTTGAAATGTTTGATGTGAGTTGGCCGTTACTTACGAAAGCACCGATGGCTTGAGGCAAGTCGTAAGCAAATGGAATCTTTCGTGCTTTGATTGGATGGTTGTTGATGTTCTTAATCGTTAACTCATCCTCTGCACAGTATATAAATACATCTTGCTCGGTTTGATTTTGTGTGATTCTAAACTTTGCATCAATGTAATTTTGTAACTCGTAGTTGTATCGATCTAAATGATCGGGTGTAATGTTGCACAAAACGGCAATATCTGCCTTGAAGTTGTACATGTTATCCAATTGAAAACTACTTATTTCAAGCACTAAGTAGTCGTAATCGCGCGCTGTTAAAAGTCGCGCTAAACTTGTTCCAATATTACCGCCAACAGCTACATCCAAGCCGGCAGTTTTTAGTAAGTGATAAACTAAGCTGGTCGTAGTTGTTTTACCATTAGTTCCGGTAATACCGATAATTTTTGCATGAGTATATCTTGCGGCAAACTCCAGCTCATTAATTACAGGAATACCATTGGCTTTGGCTTCAGCAACTAAAGGAGCAGTATCCGGTATACCCGGACTTTTAATGATTTCGTTTGCATTAAGCACAAGTGATGAGGTATGATTACCTTCTTCGTATGGCACACCAATTTCATCCAACTCTTTTTTGAATTGGTCAGGTATCATTCCTTTATCAGAAACAAACACATCAAACCCATGCTTTTTTGCTAGCATGGCTGCGCCTGTTCCGCTTTCTCCACTACCTAGTATGACGATGCGTTGACTCATGCGTTTTTTCTATCTAACTTTTAAGGTTAAAATGGTTACGATAGCTAACAGTATTCCTATAATCCAGAAGCGTGTAACAATTTTCGCTTCATGGTATCCGCCTTTTTGGTAATGATGATGAAGAGGAGACATACGGAACAAACGATGTTCGCGCGCATATTCAATACCATGCTTACGCTTTTGGTATTTGAAATAATATACCTGAAGAATTACTGATAGATTTTCAATTAAGAAGATGCCACACAGAATCGGAATCAAAAGTTCTTTGCGCACCATTAGACTAAATGAGGCAATAATTCCACCAAGTGCTAAACTTCCGGTATCGCCCATAAATACCTGTGCGGGATAACTATTGTACCATAAAAAGCCAACACACGCACCAACAAATGCACCGGCAAAAATCACCATCTCTCCCAAATGTGGGATGTACATAATATTAAGGTATTTACTAAATACCATATTGCCCGACACATATGCGAATATGCCAAGTGTTAAGCCTATAATGGCTGATGTACCTGCAGCTAAACCATCAATACCATCGGTAATATTGGCTCCATTAGAAACCGCTGTAATGATGAAAATAACTACTAATAAATAAATCCAGTAGTTGTAATCTTTATAACTCTCACCCATAAACTTCAACATGTCGGCATAGTCAAACTGTGTTGATTTAATGAATGGCAGCGTGGTAATCGTTGAACGCGTATCTTCTGCTAACATCAACTGATTATCTACCACTGTAGTTTGAAGATGATGTTCTTTGATAAACTCTGTTGTTACTTCTTCAGGCTTGTAGTATTCTCTTGTTTTAACATTCTCATTATAGTATAGCGTGGTTGCTATAATCACGCCAAGTCCAACCTGACCTAATACTTTAAACCTACCGGCTAAACCTTCTTTGTTCTTTTTAAATACTTTAATGTAATCATCTAAGAAACCAACTAATCCTAACCAAATTGTAGAAATAAGGATGAGAATAACATATACGTTGGTTAAGCGCGCAAACAATAGCGTAGGTAAAACGATAGCACCAAGGATAATTAAACCACCCATAGTTGGTGTTCCTTGTTTTTGACTCTCGCCTGCAAGACCGAGATTTCTGACCGTTTCAGCAACTTGTAGATTGCGGAGCATATTTATTAATCGCTTACCAAAAATGGTAGTGATGGTTAGCGATAGTATGATAGCCAATGCTGCCCTGAACGAAATGTACTGAAACATTCCTGCTCCCGGGAAGTCGAACTGTTTGTCTAAATAATCAAATAAGTAGTATAACATATGTGCAGATTGTTTACTTCATTAATTCAAAAAGCTCAAGCACCGTTTCTTTATCATCGAAGTGGTGTTTTACTCCATTTATTTCTTGATAGTTTTCGTGTCCTTTTCCGGCAATCAGAATAATATCTCCTTTCTCTGCTTGACCTATTGCCGCTTTAATGGCCTCACGTCTATCAGTTATTCGTAATGTTTTTTTAAAGTGCAATGGTTTTACTCCTTTTTGCATCTCGTCTATAATCATTTCCGGATTTTCGTTTCTTGGATTATCCGAAGTGAAAATGACCTTGGTGCTATGCTCTGTTGCTATATCAGCCATTACAGGGCGTTTAGCTGCATCTCTATTTCCACCGCAACCAACAACCGTTATCAGTTGTTCGTTTTGTGTACGTATTTCGTTTATGGTATCTAAAATGTTTTTTAGTGCATCAGGTGTGTGAGCATAATCAACAATGGCAATTACCCCTTTATCACTTCTCACATATTCAAATCGGCCTTTCACGGCTTCAATATTGCTTAGGTGTTTAATGATATCTAACTTGTCTTTTCCTAATAAAAATGCAGCACCATAAACCGCTAATAAGTTGTATGCGTTAAAGTTGCCAACCAGTCTAAACCAAGCTTCTTGTTCATCTATGTTCAAAAGCATTCCGGTGAAATCGCTCTCTAGGATTTTTGCTTTAAAGTCGGCCATTGATTTTAAGCTGTAGGTATAGCGAGTAGCCTTGGTGTTTTGAAGCATCACCAAACCATTTTTATCATCCTTATTGGTTAGTGCAAAAGCGTCTTCGTTTACTTCATCAAACAGCTTTTTCTTTGCTGCTATATAGTTTGCAAACGTTTCATGATAATCTAGATGATCATGTGTGATATTGGTAAATATGGTACCTGAAAAATGTAATCCCTTAATTCTATTCTGATGAATGGCATGGGAGCTGGCTTCCATAAAAGCATACTCACAACCTTGTTCAACCATATGCTCTAATAGTTCATTTATTCTGATACTATCAGGTGTGGTATGTGTTGATGGGATAACAGTTCCGTTGATTTGATTTTGAACGGTTGATAGCAAACCTACGTTATGTCCGAACGACCGGAATAAGTTGAAGAGGAGAGTAGCAACAGTTGTTTTACCATTAGTTCCCGTTACAGCAGTTAGTTTTAATTTTTTTGATGGATGATCATAAAACTCAGCGGCCATCAAACCCATTGCTTCGCTACTATCTTTAACTAAAATGTAAGTAACGGTTTCGTTTAAATGTGCAGGTAATTGTTCGCAAACAATGGCTGCAGCACCCTTCTCAATAACTTGATTAATAAATTGGTGACCATCGGCTTGAGTACCTTTAATAGCGAAAAACATTGAACCCTCACCAACTTGTCTAGAGTCGTAGGTAAGGTGCAACACCGTAACTTTAGCGTTACCTGTAATGGCTGCTCCGGTTAATGATGTAGTTAATTGTTCAATTGTTTTCATCGCTGTTAGCCTAGTTTTATCGTTACTTTCAATCCTTTATTTACTGCAGAACCTGCCGGAATCGACTGTTCTTTTATTTTTCCAACACCAACTACCTCCACTTGTAAGCCTTCGTTTTCTAGTAAGTAAAGCGCATCTTTCAATCCCATACCAATCACATCCGGCATTAAGTTTTTAGCGTATTTTCTTGAGCTAATTTTGGCTCCATCTTTTGATACAATCGCTTGTGCCCACTCGCTTCCATTTTCCTCTGTTGTATCATTTTTTGATGTTGGTTGTCCGAGTTTGTTCAGCACAATTTCTAACTGTTGTTTATGTGCTGCTCTAACATTAGTTGAAGTATTACTTTGATTGTTCAGCACCAATTTGATATCACCATGAAGATTATGACTGTTTGCATATACTTTATCTGCAATCTCTTTAAATACAGGTCCGGCAACTGCTCCACCATAGTACACACCTTTGCTTGGAGCATTCACCATTACAAAGCAGGTGTATTGCGGATTGTCTGCTGGGAAGTATCCACAGAATGATGAACGATAAACAGGTTTTGAATAACCTCTTCTACCATCTGCCACCAAAGCTGTTCCTGTTTTACCTGCAATGGTATAGTTGGGATTTTTAAGCGAACTGCCCGTACCTCTTAATACTACACCTTCCATCATAATACGTAAGTTCTTAATGGTTTCAGGTGATGCAATTTTTTGCTCTATAATTTGTGGTTGATATTCCTTAATCAGTTTCCCGGCATTTGAAATTCGCTTCACAAAAAAAGGTTTTACCATTACACCGTTATTTGCAACCGCGTTGTATAAAGTAACTACTTGCATGGGTGTTACTTTTACCTCGTAACCTATACTGCTCCATGGTAAAGTAGTTCCATACCAATCCTTGTCTTTTGGATGTTTGATGCGTGGCTTGCCTTCACCGGTAATTTGTAATCCTAAGGGCTTTGTTAAATGCAATCGTTCTAGATGATTGTAGAATTGCACAGGGTTTGAACGGTAGTATTGGTAAATTGCTTTTGAGATAGCCACGTTTGATGATATTTCAAATGCATGCTGGAAGGTTACTACACCGTGTCCACCTTTTTCACTATCATACATTACTGCATTAGCGAAGTATCTCTTCTCCCCATTTTCCGTATCGAACAAATCAGTCATTTTTACTTTTTTGTCCTCTAGTAAGGAGAGCATACTGGTTAATTTAAAAGTTGAACCGGGCTCTAAGCTTTCCCCAACAGCATAATTGTATTGTTCGGTATATTCACCTTCAGCTACGCGGGTAAGATTTGCAATAGCCCTTATTTCACCGGTCTTAACCTCTACTAATATTGCTGTTCCCCACTCGGCATCATTTGTTACTAATGTTCTTCTTAACGCATGTGTGGCTACATCTTGCAGGTTTACATCAATGGTGGTATAAATATCATTCCCATTACGTGCTTCTACTTGCTCTTCGTCATTAACCGGAATCCAAGTACCACCGGCAATGCGTTGCATTACACGTTTACCTTCTTTGCCACTAAGTTCTTTATTAAACGCACCTTCTAACCCAACAGGTTGTACACCTTTAACACTATATCCAATGGTACGCTCTGCTAAATATTCAAATGGTTTTTCGCGCTTATTTTTCTCTTCAATGGTTAAGCCACCTTTGTATTTACCCATTCTGAAAATAGGAAAATCTTTTACCGCTTTCATCTCAGGGTAAGTGATTTTACGCTTAAGTAAGTAGTAGCGATCCTTACGTTTTCTAACACTTGTTAAAATGCGTTTGTATTCCGCTTTACTTCTATCACCAAATAATTGCGCGAGTAACAACGAGAGTGAATCAACCTGATTATCGAAAATTTCTTTCTTAGCAAATCCTGGAGCTTTGCCATCTAAACGCAAGTCGTAAATTGGAAGAGAGGTGGCCAAAACACTTCCATCAATGGCGAATATGGTACCACGTGCAGGTTCAATAGTTTGAATAGTAGTACTCAAGTTCTTACTCATCGATACCCAATGCTCACGCTCCTTAAATTGTATTTTAAACAGATACGCAACAATAGCCGTGGCAAACACACACATAAATGCAAATGCGGTGTAAGTGCGGATAAGAATTACTTTTCTGTTATTAGTTGCCACGTATTGGTTGGTTTAGTTTTTTCTTTTTGTTGATTAGTAAGTGATTTTTATCGGTGGAGTAGTCAGTTCTTTAATACCTAGTGTGTCCAGTTTTTCAGCTACTGTAGATTGTTTACTTTCGCTCATCAGTTCACTTAAAATGGTGATGTACTCTGAGCGCAATTCTTTTATCTCTTTATTTAGCTTGTCTGTTTTTCTAATGATGCGTTCCGTGGTGTGTACATTATAGATATGAAGCAATAAGAGCACCAACACAAAAAGTGCAAATGGTATTTGTTTTACCATCCACTCTTTACTGATATTGAAATCGAAGTCAGCCATTTTTTGCATCGCAGATGTTAATCGCGATGGTTCTTTCGCTTTTTCTTCTACAATTGGTTCTTGTAGCTCTTGTTGTTCGTCTTCTTGTATAATTCGGTTTGCCATGGCTTTCAGTTTAGTTACGTGTTGCTACTCTTAATTTTGCACTTCTCGAGCGCGTATTTTCCTCTAACTCTTGCGCACTTGCAGTAACTGCTTTTTTAGTTACTGCACTGAAAGGTTTTAGGGCATTGCCGAAAAAATCTTTTTCTAAATCACCTTTAAAATTTCCGGAGTTGATATAGTTCTTCACCAATCGATCCTCTAATGAATGATAACTCATGACCACTAATCTTCCACCCGGTTTTATCACATCAGCACATTGATTTAGCATGCTTTTCAATACATCTAATTCACGATTTACTTCAATACGTAATGCTTGAAATACTTGGCTCCAAAATTTATAGTCTTTAAACTTTGGTGCGAAGCTTTGTAAGGCTTGTTTTAAATCGGCAACTGTTTTGATTTCACGACCTTGGCGATAAGACATCAATTGTTTAGCCATGCTACGAGCCTGGTTCAACTCTCCATAATAATAGAGTGCATCAGCCAATTTCTCTTCGCTGGCAGTTTGTAAAAACTCAGCTGCAGATATCCCGGAGTTTCTATCCATGCGCATATCTAACTCCGCATCATCAAAGCGGTAACTAAACCCACGCTCATCCACATCAAACTGATGAGATGAAACGCCTAAATCAGCCAATAAACCATCAACAGGTAATAGGCCTTGATATTGAATATGATTTTTGATGAACTCAAAATTTTGATCGATAAAAACCAAACGTTCGTCTTGAGGAAGATTTCGTTTCGCATCTTCATCTTGATCAAATGCAATGAGTTTTCCTTTTTTACTTAATCGTGCAAGAATAGCTTTAGAATGACCTCCACCACCAAATGTTACATCTACATAAACACCATCCGGATTAATATTCAATCCATCCAAGCACTCTTGTAACATCACCGGAACGTGATAACCAATATTACTCATCGTTCCTCCTTTCGCGTTTGCTCATCACCTCTTCGGCTAATGCGCTAAAGTCTTCAGGTTCGTTATCCAATAGTTGTTGGTATGCCGCTTTACTCCATAATTCAATTTTGTTTCCGTATGCTAATAAAACTACTTCAGTAGTTGTAATACCTGCATACTCCAACATGGTTTTAGGAACAAGAATACGGCTTGATGAATCCATTTCTAACTGACTTGCACCGCGTAAAAAGTAACGTTTAAACTCTCGCTCTTTTTTGATGTAATCGCTCAGTTTGTTGATTTCAGCTGCAATGGTTTGCCACTCGTTGCTTGGATACAAAACGCAGCATTTTTCAAATCCACGGTTAATGAAAAAACTGTCTTTAGCCGCCTCAGGCAGCTGTTTTTTCAAGGCAGCAGGTATGATTAACCTACCCTTGGCATCCAGTTTACATTCATATTCTCCGTGTAGCTGCGACAAAACTTTGTTTTTTAACGACAGCGCTAAACTAAATCAAAAAATCCACTTTTCTCCACTTTCCCCCACTTTTGTGGAAAAGTAGTCGAAAAAATGGGTGCATGGGCTTGCGATTGTTTTATTTAAATACCTGTTAGACAGATTTTTATTTGGTTTTTGGATGAAGTGGAGGAGATTTTCGGTTTTCAAGCGATTTCCTTGTAGATGTTTGAGTTCTGGTAAGAAGTGGAATTGCGACATTTTAGGATTTACCTCTACTTTTGAGCATCATGACAAACGAAAAATCTAGTGTAACCAATGGGTTGGCAATTTTAAGTACAACACTTTTTGCACTTATGCCATTGATATATTCGGAAAAGGGGGTTGATCCTAATCTATTACCAAGAATGGGAGTACTAGCTTTTTATGTAATTGTATGTACAGTTTGGATTGGATTCCATGCTTCAAAAATTTCATCCAAAGTATTCAAACACCCGATTGTTGTGTCAATAGGTATCTGGTGTATCTCGTATTGGTTTTCGTCAGTATTTGCTTTGAATAAAACAGAAGGTGTTTTTGTGGCGCTTAAAATTTCACTTTATAGTGCATTCTTTATTACTGCATTTCTCTTGATGCACCTGAAGGTGATTAACTTTTTGCATATAATGAGAGGAGTTGGTATAGGTGTCTTTATTTCGTTGTTGCTTGTCGCAAAAGACTTTTATGGATTGCATCAATTACATATTCCGGTATTCGAAAGTGATCATATTTACAAGGTAAATGCCACGTTTGGTCATAAGAATTTATTAGCAAGCTACCTTATGTTAGCACTTCCATTTTTACTCATTTTAACAAAAGACTTGAAACGATGGAGTAGAGTTTTTCTTTTCTTACTGATGTTGTTAGTTATTGTTGTTTTAGTGCTATTGCAAACTCGGGCAGCCCTATTAGCATTGTTACTTTCGGCTATAGTTTATGTTTTTTATTTGTTCGCAAATGGTGCCAAACATAACACTCGTTTCAAATTGATTTTACCTGTGGTGAGTATGTGCTTGGTACTAGGGTTATTCGGAAGTATTTATACATTTCGTGATAAGTTTTCGGTGATAACACGTACAGAGAGTTTTCGCGAGCGAGCTGCCTTATGGCAAAATACGGTAGATATGATTCAAGAGTTTCCGTTGGGTGTTGGCGCAGGAAATTGGCAAATCTATCTTCCCAAATATGGTGTACAAAAGTTTTATGAGTTTAATTATAGAGTAACAGAAGGGCTAACCACATTTCAACGGCCACACAACGATTTTTTGTGGGTATGGAGTGAATCCGGTTTCTTGGGAGGATTAGCATTTATAGGCTTATTCTTTTTTGCTTTACTCACCGTTATTCGGAATAAAGGGTTTCAATTTAATAAAGAAGTAGTATCGGCCATAGTTGCTTTTGCTGTAATTGGCTTGGTTGATTTTCCTCTAGAACGCGTTGAGCACACCATGTTATTTATGTCCCTGCTGGCCTTTACCATTCCTCCAGTTCAACTGTCCGTTAAACGTAAATCTAGTTTAGTAGGTAATTCGTTAAGTGGCGGACTAATATTACTTACTTTAATTTCAGCGTGGTGGAGTTACCAAAGGTGGCAAAGTGAACTTGCCCTAAAAAAAATGTACAAAGCACATGCTCAACAACAATGGATTAATCTTTTACAAGCGGCACATAAAGCAAATAATACATACATGAACATGGATTATTTCTCTATCCCAATTTCATGGTATGAAGGTGTTGCGTATTTCGCACAAGGTAATTTGCTTGAAGCAAAACAATTTTTCCAACAAGCATTTGCAGTTAATCCTTATCAAATACATGTGCTTAATAACTTAGGTGTGTGTTTTGAAAAAGAGAAAAATTATCAGTCCGCAATCCCTTTATTGGAGCAAGCAGTGGCCATATCACCAACGTTTTCAGATGGCATAAGTACACTTGCCGGAGCTTACTATAATTGTAAGCGTTATGCAGATGCGTGGCATATGATTTCAACGTTTAAGTATGATGAGAATAATGTTCAGTACATCTTTTTTGCTACAGCAATAGTGAAAGCAAATTTGAAGGAGTTATTGAGTCATGAGCTTGATGATGATAAGAAAAAGCAAATTGAAGCTTTGCTGTTGAGTGATGATATGATTAAAGAAAAACTAAAGGGCGCGAAGGACAAACCGATAACCTATTTTTTAGAGTAGTAACTTAGGAATAAATGTATATTTGTTTTTTATTCAAGTAGATATGAGACTAATTTTATCGCTACTTTTATGTTTAAGTTCATCATTGTTTGCCCAACAAATCACAACAGTTACACCCGATAAAGGTGAACGAGGACAAACGTTGAATCTTCAGATTACAGGTAGCCAAACTAATTTCACTCAAGCTTCATCTTTAATGGTGAGTATTTTTAACGCGGCAACGGTTATTACCGCCAATAGCGTTTCTGTTTTAAGTAACACACAACTTGTTGCTAATGTTACTATACCTAATCAAGCTGCATACCAATGGTGCGATGTAGCTGTCTCAGGAATTAATGTTCCGTTCGTGAGAAAAGCTTCGGCATTTGCAGTGGTGAATAGCTCAGGTCAAATTCCTAAGTTAAAATCGTTTTCACCGGCATCAGCTAATGCAGGCCAAACCCTTGATTTAACTATAACAGGTTCTAACACCTTATTCACTCAAGCCTCTCAAGTAAGTGCATCTTTTTACACATCGGCCTCGGCTATTTTAGTCAACCAAGTTGATGTAATCAATGACACTACTGTTGTTACAACTGTTTCTGTAAACAGCAATGCCGCTACAGGTTTTTATCCATTCTATTTGCAGAGCGGAGCAGATGGACGCTTATATAGCCCGGGACTTGGTTTGTTCGTAGGACAATCCGGTTCAACCCCACAACTTGTAAATGTAACTCCAAGTGCCATAGGAATAGGCGAAACGCTTGATTTAGTTATTACCGGAATGAATGTAGATTTTACTCAGGGATCAGGTGTGGTTAATGTTTCCTTTTTTAAAGGTGCAACTTATTTGTTCGGTTCTGCTACTTCTGTTGTTTCTCCCATTCACGTGAAAACCACGTTAACAGTTCCAAGTGATTTGTCATATCAGGGTTTTTATGATGTTATTGTGAGTAAAGGCGGTATTGATTTGGTGTTGCAAGATGGTTTGAGTGTTGGAATAGCCATAGGGTTGAAAGAGTTACAAAAAGAATATTGGCAAGTGTTTCCAAATCCGGTGCGAGATGAGTTAACCATCACCACGGATATGGATTTAACTGATTTTGGGTTCATGAATCTTTCAGGACAAATCACTCAGGTTCGTTTGGAGGATATTACTCGTTTAACCGAAGGGTATCGAATTCGAACGGAAAGCTATAAACTAGTACCCGGCTTATACCTGCTTCGAGCATGGAATAAAAACAAGTTTACGTACCATAAGATTGTAGTAGAATAATTTTTAAAAGCCGTTAAGTGATACCACTTAGCGGCTTTTTTTATGTGTACCTTAACAACCTTTTGCCTATTTTCGCTGACTTTCAAAACAAACATGAGCATTCAGGTAGAGCAACTCACTAAAATATACGGAACGCAAAAAGCCTTAGATGGAATTTCATTTGAGGCAAAACCGGGCGAAATATTGGGTTTCCTTGGTCCGAATGGAGCAGGAAAATCAACCACCATGAAAATACTAACAGGCTATATTCCACAAACAAGTGGCGTGGCACGTGTGTGTGGTTTTGATGTGACTACGCAAACCATGGACGTGAAAAAGAATATCGGCTATCTTCCGGAGCTAAACCCTCTTTATACAGATATGTTTGTGCGTGAGTACCTACAATTTAGTGCCGAGACACAAGGGCTGGGAAATCAATCGAAGCGTGTTGTTGATGAGATGATAGAACGTGTTGGTTTAACGCTTGAACGTAAGAAAAAAATTGGTCAACTAAGTAAAGGGTATAAGCAACGTGTGGGATTAGCACAAGCTATGCTGCATAATCCTAAAGTGCTTATTCTCGATGAACCAACATCAGGTCTTGACCCAAATCAAGTAGTGGAGATTAGAGATTTGATTCGTGAAATAGGTAAAGATAAAACCGTACTACTTTCTACGCACATTATGCAAGAGGTGGAAAGTATGTGTAACCGTGTTATTATTATCAATAAAGGAACCATTGTTGCCGATGATCGTATTGCAAGTTTACAACAGAAAAACGCTAAAGAAATTACCATTGTGGTTGAGTTCAAATCAGAGGTCAACACGGATGATATCAAACAAATTCAAGGCGTGAAAGTGGTGAAACAATCCGGTTCAAAATACATGATCAAAGCCGGGCATGATGTGCGAGAGCAACTGTCTATATTGGCTTCTCAAAAAGCATGGATATTATTATCAATGACTATTGAGGAAGATTCGTTGGAAGCTGTTTTTCAAAAATTAACAGGCAAGAAATAATTATGTACGTTATACTTAAAAAAGAAATCAGGTCGTTTTTAAGCTCGCTTATTGCTTACGTGGTCATAGCAGTTTTTTTAGTGGCTATCGGATTGTTTATGTGGGTACTACCGGAGTATAATATTTTTGATATGGGGTATGCCAACATGGATACCTTATTCGGAATGGCTCCATGGGTTTTTATCTTTCTTATTTCTGCCATTACTATGCGTAGTTTTAGTGAAGAGAAAAAAAGCGGAACAATTGAAATCATCACCACCAAACCACTAACAGATACAGAAATTATTTTAGGTAAGTACTTCGCAGGTGTGGTGTTGGTATTGTTTTCCATCATTCCAACATTGTTGTATTTCTTTACTGTTTATCAGCTAGGTTCACCTAAGGGTAATATTGATTTAGGTGCAACTTGGGGATCTTACATTGGTTTGTTTTTCCTAGCCAGTAGCTTTGTGGCCGTAGGTATTTTTGCTTCAGCTATCACCGATAATCAGATTGTTTCGTTTATCGTAAGCATGTTTTTGTGCTATTGTTTTTATGCCTTGTTTGATATGTTGGCTAACTTCAATCTGTTAGGTACGTATGATAGCTTAGTGGCATCATTGGGAATAAAAGCGCATTACGATTCTATGAGTAGAGGAGTAATTGATAGTAGAGATTTACTTTATTTTTTGAGTTTGATTGTTTCCTTCTTGTGGGCAACAAAAACAGTGTTTGGTTCACGTAAGTGGTAAGTATGAAAAAGCAAACAACAAGCATGAAAAAAAGAAGCTTTAAGGTACAAGCACTAACCGAACTAGGTTTAGTAATTGCAGTTGTGATGGTGTTGAACTTAATTCTTACCAATCACTTCTTCCGAATTGATTTAACTTCAGAAAAAAGATATTCGCTTTCTCCTAATACTATTAAGTTGGTAGAAAGGGTAGATGATGTATTGTATGTGAAAGTGTATTTAGAAGGAGAATTTCCTGCAGGATTTAAACGTTTACGTCAATCTACCAAAGAGATGCTAGATGAATTTGCTGCCTACTCAGGTGGTAAACTAGAGTATGAGTTTATTGATCCTTTTGAAGGTGCCGATGCAAAAAAGGCAAATGATATTTTGAGAGAGTTAGGGGATAAAGGATTACAACCAACCAATGTTCAAATCAAAAAAGATGATGAGTCGACTCAAAAGTTAATTGTACCGGGCGCCATATTTTACTACAAAGGCAAAGAGTATCCGGTTAATTTACTCAAGGCGCAGTTTGGTCAATCTCCTGAATCGGTTATCAATGAATCAATCGAATTGATGGAGTACGAAATGGCAAATACGCTTCGTAAATGTCTTGAAAAACAAGCCAAGCAGGTAGCTTTTATTGACGATCATGGTGAATTGGATAAATGGGATGTAGCTGATGCTTCGCAAGAGTTGAAAGCTTTTTACGCGGTTACACGCATACCTCTTGGTTTACAAACTCCGGAGAGTTTAATGAAGAATGAAGCATTAATCATCGCAAAACCTTCTAAACCATTTAGTGAATACGAGAAATTTTTATTGGATCAATTTGTGATGCACGGAGGCAAAATTTTGTGGTTACTAGAATCGCAAATTGCTGATATGGATAGCCTTGGTAAAGGTAGTATGTTTATGACCGGAAGTTACGAATTGAACTTAGATGATATGTTGTTTAAGTGGGGCGTGAGGGTTAATCCAAATGTTGTGCAAGATTTGCAGTGTAATGCTATTCCAATTTTAAGTACCTTACGTAATGGAACTCCACAGCAAAAATTATTGCCATGGATGTTTTTTCCAATAGCTGCTCCACCGCAACAAAATCCGCACATCATTGTAAAAGGAATTGATCCGGTTTTCTTCCAGTTTGCCAGCGGTATTGATACTACTTCAAACAAGGATATTCGCAAAACAATATTGTTGAGTTCTTCTCCTTATTCAAGAGCAGTTGGAGCTCCGGTAAAGGTTGATTTAAACTTGGCCCGTGTGCAGCCTGATCCCAATATGTTTACTAAAGGAAATGTACCGTTAGCAGTTTTGGTTGAAGGTAAATTTAATTCCTTGTTTCAGTACAGAGAAGGCGCTAAAACAGATGCATTGCCTTTCCGCGAGTCTATTGATCATGGTAAGATGATTGTTGTGGCAGATGGAGATGTAATCCGTAATCAGCGCAAGCAATCAACCGGTGAAATTTTTCCACTTGGTTATGATCGATATACCAATCAGCAATTCGGTAACACGCGTTCTATTTTAAAATCCATGGATTATTTATGTGATGATAGCGGTATCATAGAGGTGCGAACTAAAGAAATTAAATTACTCTT
>JACCDH010706799.1_pt1 | contig 36069 bp, 30 predicted proteins | sample 7442481 | NCBI WGS metagenome assembly JACCDH01 (sample SAMN15323433, study PRJNA562643) | freshwater metagenome | isolation source: river surface water | place: USA:Blue River Watershed | collected 2017-08-15 | reverse complement strand
CGCTGTTCTTGTTCAAATCGTTCCCTTTCTCGCTGTTCTTGTTCCAACCGTTCCTTTTCTCGCTGTTCTTGTTCCAACCGTTCCTTTTCTCGTTGCTCCTTTTCTTGTTGTTCTTGTTCAAATCGTTCCCTTTCTCGCTGTTCTTGATCCAACCGTTCCTTTTCTCGTTGTTCTTGTTCGATCCGCTCCCTTTCTCGTTGCTCCTTTTCTTGTTGTTCTTGTTCCAGCCGGATTTTTTCTTGCCGCTCTTGTTCTAGCCGCGCATTTTCATCAGCTTGTTTTTTTCTCTTCGTTAAAATTTCGGCGATCCTGGCGTTAAATTGTAAAAGAACGTCGTCACTCATAGAGTCGTCAATGAGTGGAATCGTCGCGTTTTTGATTGGATGCAAAGACTCCACCGGAAAGAGCTCATGATCGTCTGGAAATAATAATTCCTCAGAAATAAGCAAAGATTCTTCGCGGAAAGTGACAAGCGTTTCTTCGGCAGGATCTCGAATCGGTGTCACGGGTTTGGCAACGTGCGGTAGCGCTACCAAAGGCACATGTTTGTTACTTGTATTCATACCAAAAAAAACAAAGCAATACTGGCTACCTGACATTGGTTTTGGTGTCATTCGCATCACGGTGTCAGAGTCTTCGTTGGTTTGAAACATCACCGAAAAATCCATCAGGCAAATGTCCTTTTGGTACTTTGGATTGGTCTTTTGAACCCAGTGGGACGCATTCGCAGTCAAAGTTTGAATAACACAACCGGTAAGAAATCCGGGTTGAGCGTCCATGGCCAGTTTCTGAACGTCGTGCATCGTCATGGTTGTCGATGTCCATTGAAGGAGAAAATTAAACACATTGCACAGAAGCAAACATCGAATGCCAAGCTCGTTATAATGTCCGGTTTCAATGTGTCCGTGTCGAAGTGTTGGCAACGTCCAAACAATTTCCTGCAAGGCGAGTCCTTTAATCAAGACGTTGCACAGGTTGAAAAAAAATTGCGTGGCCAAAACCATCGAGGAATACACGTATCTTTGAAAAAGAACGTGGGCGTTCGAGTCGTTGCAGTAGATGGTGTCCAACGAGTCCAATGCAGAAAAAAGCGCAGAAAACGTAGTGGCCATCAAACACGAACGAGTGTGCTCAGGAAACGCTTTTGGGTCGATAAAGCAGTTCCAAATTTGAACCGCGAACAAACGAATCCATTGACAAGGAACTTGACCCACGTGTTCAACGCGGCGCTGGTCTTGTAATGGTTGGCGAACTTGAGGCACAATCGGTAGGCTTTGCAGTGGTGGTGGTGCGCAAGTTGTCGGGGTTGGTGCCACAATCGGCAAAGCAAATTTTGCAACCGACTTGCCTTCGCGAGGTTGAGACGCCGGCCGAATTGGGACGGGCTTGACCCCCAAGTGTTTTTTGCAGCACCCCAAACGTTTGCAGAAAACTTGTTGCGTTTTATTCAAGGGACCGAGAAGCGAGCCGGTGGACAACATGTTCTCCACGGTCTCAAGAACAAACGTCGCGGATTTGAGCAAGATTTTGCATCGCCGATATTTCTCCTGATCTCGTTCGGCTTGATCGATCAATGGTTGCAACATGAGCTTGGCGTGTTGAACTTGCTCCGGTTTCCACAGTCGCGGGTCGCAGCTAAACCCAACGTACCGCATGATGGTCGCGCACATCTGGTTCACAGGTGTCGTCCTCGTGGGCTCCACGACAGGGGAGTCGTTGCAGATCTTGAACAGAGCAGACATCGGATCTTGAAAAGTGAAGGTTTTTCAAAAAAAAAAAGTGCGCAGCGCACAATTGTTTGTTGCCGGCATTGACCGTCAAAAAAATTGTTTTTGATGTATTTTTTGTTGGTTGGTGGGTTTTTCGAACCGCGCTTTCACTTTTCATCGCATGGATTTCGACAGGTCCGTCAAGCGCTCGTCGAAGCGCAGGCGCAAGTGGACGCGGAAGCCGCGGCCGTCGTACAAGTCGCCAAAGACCGTTGTTGACGAGACGGAAGAGCAGGCCAGGTTCAGGTTAGAAAGCTGGTTTTCGTCGAACTTCAACAGACGTTTGTATTCCATTGTCGACAAGGAATTCATGCACCTTCTACTGGAAGTCAAGCAGGTCCCCACTCTTGATCCGAGCAGCGGCGAAATCGCGCGCGGGGTGTTTGCCAAAATTTCCATGTACCCCGGCATGATTTTCACGTCGACAAAACTGTTCTCGCGCGATTGTCAATACATTGGAGAAAACTTTGCCGAGGACGAGCGATGCATGCTGTTCTACATCAACGAGGCCATCGTGTCCAAGGATGTGCAAAAATCACCAATCAACGTCAAGTTTATTGAAGGATGTGTTGTGACGGTCACTTTTATTTGCGAAGGTGATCAACTGTTTATCGATTACGGTGACCAGTACCAGGAACAGCGCGATCTCGAAGGCTACGAATCTTACGCGGACTACAGCCTCGAGGATTACCCGTTGATTCTGAAACTCAAGTACGCCGGTAAAAACACACCAAGTGCCGCCCATCAGCGCGCTTGGGATCTAGAAGAGCTGAAAAATACAAACTCTTAGTCGATCTTTTGATTTCTTGTAAAAAGCAAGGGTTTTGAAAAAAACAAACAGTAATTTCCAATTTGAAAAAACATATCGCCCTCGTTTAATTTGACACATTTCTTGTGTACATCAAAAATCCAAGATACATTTGCTCCCATCCTCCCTCCCCCAAAAAAAATATTTTTTTATACAATATGTAAAAATTTTTATCAATAAAAATTATTGTACATATGCAAATAAAAAAAAAATTAAAAAAAATGTGAAGACGCATCAGCGTGGGCGAAAAAGAACGTGCTTTGCAGTTTTAAAGTCTCAATGCGGCATGTTTCCAAAATCAACCCAATGATTTTTAATGACTGGTATTTTTGGTCATTTTCAAGTGTTGGTACGCTCTATTAGCTCAGTTGGTAGAGTATTGGTCTTATGAGCCAATGGTCACGGGTTCGAGCCCCGTATGGAGTATTTTTTATTTTTGGAATCAAAAAAAGAACTAAGGTTTGATACAAAATACAGATTTTTTTTTTTACTTTTTTTGTTTTCCATATGTAAGTGTTATCAACTCATGTTTTTGCGACGGTCTTTTTACGGTCGGGCTCCCAAAATACAAAATGCGAAATAATCCTTCTTTTGTTTTTTGACGAGCGAGTTCTTGAATTTTCATTTTTGTCCCAGATTTGTACTCCTCGTGGACACTCGAAACGTGGCAAAGACACCGTTGTGGTCCGACCCGCCATGCGTCTGCGAAACCCCGTTAATGGCACCCATGTCAATGAATCCTGCTCCGTCCTCGACAGGCGTCAAAACCGTCGGTTGGTACCATATACTATCCGGGGTGCTTCCAAAAAACGACGTTTGTTTCAAAGGTGGTATGTACATGTAATTCGATTCTTGCATCCATTTGAAGGGTGCGGAATTCCATGCTAACATGAGCTCTTTCGACCACTTATTCATTTCTAAAAAGGTCCATTGTTGCGGGTTTGGGTTTTCCGGGTTTATGAAATGGTTAATATCAGAGTTGAAATCGCCGAGAATCACGTCGGGTTTAGGGTCATATTTTTGTAGAAGCTCTGTTTTTAATATATTAATACGGTCAAGTGACTCGGGGACGGTTGCTTCATCATTCCGGCCGCCGCATAGATGCACATTTCCTACCTGAACTTGAATATTATTGTGCTGTTTGTGGCGAAACGTACTTTGAACCGTGACGCGACCCGTTTTACAATGTTGAGTTCCGTATATTTTATTATTGTCCAACTTCCAAACACTATCGTCGGCAACAAGGCACGCAAGTGTTTCGCCAGGACCCTTGAGTGGCGCGGCTTCGATGTACGCCAGTGTGTACCCAGGAACTTTTTGGGGGGTTTGAATCCACGCGGGTGTTTCTTGAATCACAACCACGTCCGGTTTTGTATTTTGCAAACCAGCGATGAGCATATACAGGCTTTTGTTCGGGTCTTGGCTCCCAACGGAAAATAAATTTACAGTTGCAATTTTGAAGATCGGAGTTTCCTTGGGTTGGAGTTTTTCGGTGGCATCTGTGCAAGAATCAATGGTTTCTTGCTGTGGCAGCCGAGAACTGTCTGTCCCTGACTCGTCTGCGCGAGGATATCTGGTTTCTCGCGACTCTACACTAGCATCGATGGCACTTTTCACAAACGCGCTATCATTGCTTGGTTTTTGTAAAGGCGGACCTTGTAATTCCACACGATTGCGTTTTTTAAAAAATAAAAAATACAACAAAACAAAAAGAGTCATAACTATTATTGCAACAACAACCGGCGGCACTATCGCCAACGTTATGTCCTTTGCCATGGTGGGATTCTTTTTTTTTTTCAATTGTAAAAAACCGATGATTGATTTATTTTTCCTAGTTGCCATTCAATTTTGCTGAGAAACTTTAATACATCTCACTCAAAACAAAAAAAAAAGTTTTTTGTCTCCGCACGGAAATCAAGTCGAAACACTAAACTCGACCGCGTTTATTTACAAGACGCCCAAGTTAGCAAGAATCGCGAGGGTCCGGCTCCGGTTTTTGATGATCCCAAGTTCGGTTCCACAAAATTCTTCTCGATGGTTGATATAAGGACCCGCGAGAGTGAGTAAAATGTCGACACTCCAGTAATCTGATGCCAAAATCGCAATCTTGAGGGCGGTTTGTCCTTTGGAGTTTCGGAGACCGACGTGAGCGCCTGAATTCAGCAACAGTCGAACAATGTCGTAGGAACAAACACCAAGACGAAGAGCCATCATAAGCACAGTGTCGCCTTTGTTATTTTGGACGTCCAAGGCAGAATTGGCGAGAACACTGACAGTTCCGGCGCATGGGTATCGACCAGATACCGCGTGCATAATCGCCGTCCAACCCAGGTCATCCTGCAAACAAGGATCCGCGGAAAGTGAAAGGAGCAATTTCACTTCATCAAGGTCTGTTTTAAAGAATCTGCTTAAGCTCATCAGGTGTGTTTCACCATTGTAGCCTCGGTCATTGATATGCGGTCGCATAAGTAGATGAAAGGTTTCATCGTCGACTGAAAAATCACCATTGTATAAAACCCCCCATCCTTTGTCGCCCTTGAAAGCAAGAGTCGCACCGTTGTCTACCAAGACTTTGATTACACCAACGTTATTCTGACGCGCCGCTTGGAACAGCGGCGAACCCTCCGTGTCGTTGGGTGTCAGATTCGGATCCGCGGTTGCCGAAACGAGGAGTTGCGCGCATTGTTGACCGTCTTTTTGGTTGTGACATGCTGCTATGAGAGGCGTCTCACCGTTCAGGTCCTGAGAATTTGGATTCGCATGTAACTCAAGAAGAAATTGAACTGTTTCCGCGGTCCCATGACGACAGGCGTGTTGAAGGATAAGGTCCCCGACCGACGTCGTGTTTCCAGATTCAATCGCACTCGGCAGTGGTTTCCACATGTGTGTTTTCGAATAATGAATTCTGGCCAAAAAAATATCGAAATCCAGCGAAAAAAAATATATAAAATGTCGGCGAATACCAACTCTTGTTTTTAAAAAAACGAACGTACAATGTCGTTGTTCTCCATCGCCTTGATATTTTTGGTATTGTTAATCATAATTATTGTCGTTTTAACCAAATACTCGGGACGCCGAATAAGACAAAAACCCACCGCCCAACGAACATGTGGTCAAACCGGCAGGTTTCCACGCGGCCTTGGTCCCGTCGTCCACCATGAAACTCATGGTGAAGAAAAAGCAGAGTCTAGTCACAAAAACCTTGGGCACCAGTCCACTGGCGCGCGTCATGAACACGGTTCCTGTCCCGTCGTCGGCCAAGAAACTTTGGGTAAAGAAAATTTCACCGAAAAGGAACATGGACAGCGGTCTATCGGCGATAAACTTGGTTCAGGTCAATCCGTTCGCCGCGCAACCTTGGGTAAAAAAGACACGAATTCTGCCGAAAAGAAACCCGGTCATCGGTCTATCGGCGAGTGTCACCGACTCGATTCTGGTTACGTTGATCACCACGAAACCCAAGGTGAAGAAAACGCTGATTCCGACGATGCACATCAGTCAACTGGCGAGCGTCACGACCACGGTTCTGGTCCCGCCGTCCACCAAGAAACCTCGGATGGTACAATCACTAATTCTGACGATGTAAATCATTCAATTGGCGAGTGTCATGATGCCAATGAAAAACTTGCGAATCCGTCTGCTTTATCTACCGAAGAGGAACTCGCGCCTCAGCCCATTGGCGGGTGTCATAAAGACGATTCTGATACCGTCGTCCACCAACAATCCTCGAGTGATACCAATTCTGACCAAGATCAACAAGCGGATCAATTAACGGCCGAAATTCGAGAACGTGAACTTGAGTCGAGTGGCGAGCGTTGGGCAACCGTTGATCACGAATCAAAAGACAAAATTCAGGAACAACGGACAGAATGCACCACCGACGTATTACCAAAGCCGTCGAATAATTTTTTGGATAGTTTGTATGTGAAGTGGAATACTTCAGCCAAAAACGAGAAGGGGCGGTCCCAAATTTATAGCAAAGGTGAAATCACGCATATTGACGCAGCATATGATGTATTGTGTATTATATCAATCCGTGTTTGCAAACATAGATGGATTTTTATTGCTTTGGTGGGTCAGTTAAGACAATTTGTGGGAGCAATGATACTAAGAAATGCACATTGTAATTATAAAAAGATGTATCATCGTGTTGTTGAACCAAATGTAAAAAGCCACGAAAATGGAAATATCACAATCTGGAATCAAAGTTTTAACCTACAAGAAGATAAACTTTTGAGTAACAATAAACAATTATATGATATCCAGGTTAATTTAAATCAATGCGTCGACGATTTTGACGATGAAACGTCACAAAATGATTATTCGACGATATGTGGAAAACTATTAACATTTTATTATAGAAACATGTGTGATAATTCTTTGCAAAGAGAAAGTGTCCCATGGAAGTGTACAACCCATGCCCTACTGGACTAAACATATACTCCCCAATGTTAAAACAAAGATTATCGTTGCCAACACACAAGCTAGAAAAAAAGCAAAAAAAAAGTAAATTTATTGCACATCATGGTGTGTTCATATACCTAGATTGTAGTTATGTTGCTTCGGGTCTACTATCACTGACGCAACCTTGACTCCTGATTTTCTGCGCTTGTTTTTCTTGAAGAAACAGTTTTAAAAAAAATGATTACTGGCCCAAAAAATAATAGATTTCCGAAATAAGTGTAAAAAGCGCAAGATTCATGTACAGAAACGAGGATAATTCCTTTAAAAGCGAAATGGTCCAATGTGACTGTACATAACCCTGCCGACTAGACGAACTAAACACTAGTTTTTGTTTTTATAAAACAGTCTTTACAAGAACAACGTGCAACCAAATGTGAAAAGATCTGTCGATCCGTTCCAATATAAAAACGATTACCACCGTCCACCAACAAGCTAAAAAGTGAGAGTACGAATGCATGGTGCCATATAATCTGCTTACATTTATTTTTTTCCGCGGTTTCCTTCCACTGTTGAAAATGTACCTGGATTGTTTGGTGTAGTCACGTTGCCTCGGGTCAACTATCACTGACGCAACCTTGACTCTTGATTTTCTGCGCTTGTTTTTCCTGGAGGTACAGTTGCGTCAACTGCGCGGAGCGCTGCTTGTAGCCTAATTTTAACTCGGGTGAGCTCTGACGCCAAAAGGCCGCCGCGGTGGAAATGACTTCTTTGTACGGTCGCCTTGTTTCCGCAGGCTTGAGGTTCTCTTTTTCTTTTTCGTCTTGCAAAAAAAGAAAAAAAGCGTTCCGCGGTTTGTATACCATTGCGCTCAACGCGGCCAGTTTTTGGCGTTTGATCCTGTGCTTGCCGTTTTCCAAAAGTCTTTGCTCGAATTTCGGGGCGTTGCTCTCCGCCACTAATCGGCGTTGTTTCAGTTCTCGAGCTTGGTTTTGTAGTTCCGCTTTTGCTTCCGCCGACAGTTGTCGCCACTCTGCATTGACGATGCGGTTTCGTTCCTTAAACGGTAAATCGCGAACTTCTTGCGGCGAAAACTTGCGCTGCTTCAAAAAAAGAACGTAGGCCGTTGGATCGCGCTGTTTCGCCCGCTTTCGGGCCATTCTTTCGAGTTTGCGTTGCGAAGATTGCGCAATAGACAAACGCTCCTGTTCGGTACTTTGCTCCCAACGCGCAGAACAAGAACTCAAATTCTCGCGAGACGCAAACTCGGCAAAAAAAAGCGGCCAGGCACTTTGACAATCTGCACAGGTTTGCAAGTGTTCGTTTTCTCTCTTGCTGATCGGTTTAGGGTATGGTATCGCGTTGCGACGCCAAACCCGAAGTTTTTGGGCATCCATGCCAGAGAAAATGATGGTTTTTTTTTCCGTTTTTTTGGTCACTTTTGTTTTGAATAAACGCTTGTGCTTTTCTCCTGCCTTGAATGAGCGACAAAAAAATTTTTTTTTTTGCAATTTTCTATTGGTCTCTTGAGACATCACGAAAAGCTGGCATGGTTTCCACGCTTATTATCACGAGCAACTTGGGGCTCGAAGTTGGACTTGGGTACTTAGCTCAAAAACTTGTGGCCAATGTTGATGTTCGTATATTAACATGCGAAGAGCTGTGGTCCCCTCAGCCCAATTTAGAGAAGTACCATCAAGTTATCGTTTGTGGAGACGGTTCGGCGGAAGATGGGGCACAACTCGTAGGTTTTGAACCAGGAACCTCACCTACATCTACCTTGTTTAATATCTTAGGTGTGAATCCCGATCCCAATTTGTTTCCGCTGCTAAGTTTGTTGGACGAACATATGACCCAACCTTTCCGAATGCCAATCATAGAGCATTTCGCAATCGGACTTGCGAACCATGCATCCAAAAGCACTCATGAGATGCTGAAGCACGTTATAGATCACCCTGAAGAACTGAAAAACATCCTTCGGATCGGCGAAGTGTTATTTGAGAGCCAAGTTCGCATGGTGCGAAATCGAGTGGAAAGAAACTCGCGCTATTATCAAATCAGCCAGTTTCCTGACGTAAAGTGCGTGATTTGTTCGGCTTCTGAACGGATCGTTTTGACCCATGCGATGCTGCATGAAAAATATCCGGATGCGCAGGTGTCTGCGGTTGTAAATATTGAATTTGGTGCAAAAGTTGACCGCTTGAAATTTTCGCTTTACTCCTACGATGGAACCGACCTTCAAAGGATTGCCTGTCACTTTGCAGGCAGAGGTACCAAAGTGAGTGCAGCTTGGGGTTCAAGGGCGATGGGAAGTGGGACTTTGATTTATGAAAATGCAACTATTGTGTCCATGAGACGCTCGTAGCTATTGGAAAACCAAGATTCCTTTAATCAGACGTATACTCGGAGTAACCAACATATCGGAGTAACCAATAAACTCAGGTTATCCGACCACTCGGATTATCTGATTTATCTGAACAACTTATTAACTCAGATTTCTCGATTGATCAGATTTTCTGAGTTATCTTAAACTATCGGATCGTTTAATCTGACCTCACGTTTGTTTTCTCAATATATGGTTGGTTGGATTGAGGTTGCGAATGCTGGTCAAGTTTATTGAGTATATAGCAACGTGGTTTTCCAACGGGGGCTAAAACAAAAAAAAATGTTTGGTCATAAATCAGACTACGGTTGCTCTGTCGGGTCTAGCCTTGTTTTTATTAGGTATGCCTTTTTTTTAACGTGCTACACCGGTCAAAAAAACAAAAATGTAGCACCACGTTCCGTGTTAAAAAAAAAAATCTTGTGTGGAGACCACCCCAGCAAAAAAAAAAACCATTTTGGGGAGCCTTGTAAAAAAAAAGACCAAGAATGAGTTGTCGTACCCAGCTGGTTTCTCAAGCCTGTGATGTCCAGTCTTCGATGAGCAGTGATTGCGATCCAATGGTTTCGTTTTCGCCTTCCGGGCGAATTCAAACGACCTCGTACGTTTGGTACATGATTTTGATTTTGTTTTTCGCGTGTCTGCTCGGCGTTCTCGCCGTCACGATTCCGGTCGAGACGATTATGTTGCTCAACAAGTTACCGAAAGACATTGACGTGGTGTTGGTCGATCGCCCCGGAGCATTGTCGAAAGGTGTGATCGCCGAACAGGTCGCGCTTGTCGATCGAAACATGAAGTTCAGACGCAATATTTACATTCTTTCGTCGTCGCCGACCGGGCCCGCGACGACTTTTGACGCCAAAAATGTGTTTTTCTCAAACTTTACACCGACGTCGACAGATCCCGCGGTCAGTCTTCGGGAGTGTTACCTCGCCATGGGCGGCATCGTGGGCATCGCCGAGAGGGCGATCTTTCTCGGAGATGCGACGTTCCCGTACCGCAGGATGGACAAGACGTTGCTATTCGACGGTGAACGTCCTAAAATGTTCAATTTCTTCAAACCCGTGGACTACACGTCCTTTTACGCACCGTTCCTGAACGAGACACTGCCCTGCTTTGCGCAGGACACCTTGCTCTTTGCAAGACTGCAGTCCACGACTCTCGATGATCAGTTGCGAGAACTGTTGATGCTCGAGCGCACGGAGCACGGCTACTCGGTCCACCACGGATTCAACCGCGACGTACTCCTCAATGGCGACGCTTCCTTTGCGTCAAACCGCGCCATTCAATTGGAAGAGCTCGCCGCCGATAAGCCGATCTTTGCCACTTTCCACGTGTCTGGAGACGCTCCGACGGTTCTGACTGAATTGGCCGCTCATTTGTTAGAGTTTACGCAGTAAAAAAAAAACCCCAAGGATTTATTTGATTTCGCGGCATTGTCGGATTATTTTTTCTTTGATTTCCAAAGATAAAACGATACAAAAAAAAAGAACTAGTGACTTTTGCTATTTTGATGTCACTTTGACACGATGATTGTTTCAAAGGGTATTGTGATTTTTTTTTATATTGTTTCATAAAAAACATAATTTCGACATGAAATGGACATCTGACATTTTTGTTTGAACCGTCGAGTTTTTCTTAAAAGTGTGCCGAGCGAAAAAAAAAGGGTTCGCGAACCCTTTGGTTTTATTTTAACCCAAATCTCTAAAATTCCGATGTTTGTTAAAAGAACGACTCTTAAAGTCAACCATCGACGAAACAGATTGGTCTTGCGCGCAGTCTTTTTTTAAAAAAAAAGCCGTATTCGCAACACGACAAGGCTGACACGGGTCTTTTTTGTTGAACAGTCACAAAAAAAATGTTTCCATAATGGCTTGCGTTGCTTATTGCAGGTTTTATAATTGTTGTTCTTGTTGGGTTAAAGAAATTTTTAGGGTCAAACGTTTGCCAGCAACCGATAAAAACCTCCGAACCAGAAAAGGGGCCTGAATGGTGTACTTTATGTAAAAAAGAATTTTGGTCGAGTTCGATTCTGTCCAATAACCACTACATATCTTTAAACACGTTATAAGTATTAACGTTTCTAGCCAAGCCTTTCAAGCGTGTTAAATCTGTTGTTAATAGCCTGATTTTCGCCTTACTAACGCTCGTTTATCACAAAAATACGTACTATGATTCATGCAACCTGTAAAATCACGATTCCAAGGTTTTTCGCACGCTATTAATTGGCGCGGCACAAGTTGGACGTGTGAACAATCTTGTTAAAACTCGACACAAAAAAATTTCGACATGAAATGGACACAAAAACAAGTTTCTGGATTTTTTTGTTCAAGTGTCCAATTTTATTCAATCAGACAAACCAATTTTTTTTTTTGAGACTAAACGTTTGGTTTCTGTTCGAGTATGTTTTTACATTATTAATTACAGATTTTTTTTGTCATGTTGCCAACATAAAGTTGTCTCAAACTGTTATAAAAAATGACCAACAATCATTTAGACATTATTCTTCCTTTCGTTGCCATTGTCGTGGTTTCGATAATGATACTTGTTATTTATGTTTTGTTTTTTAAAAAAAGAACCGGCTCGATAACAAGGTGGCAAAACGGAAACAAGGAAACGGTGTTGCAACCCGAGTTTTCGGGAGAACAAACCAAACCCAAATCAAAGATGGTGTTGGAATCTAATAGTACATTATCACCTCGAGGCGAAAAAGATGCTTGGATCTCGCAAAACAACGTAAACAAGATCCAGTTGGCTGGAATTTCCTCGTATCCCGGAATAAAGCAGAGTATACAATACTGGTATCAAACGTCTGATGGTTCGGTACTTACCGATAATAGGGAACAAGAAGAGTTTATTCAACGAACCGGTATCTTACAAATGATGCGAGATTTAGAACATGAATACAATCTAAAGATGCCACCCGCGCGTGAAGATATACCTACAATGGTGGGGTTAATCAATTTATTAAGAAGTATGGACCAGAAACTGTCTAACAATGCAGTGTTGTCGGAATCCAAGGATTGTAATTTGTTATTTGCGCTGTTGAGAAATCCTAAACTAGAATACAACAAGTTACTGATATTTATGCAAAAACTGGAGACAGAAATTGACAGTTTAATAAATAAGTTAATTCCCAGTAATGTCCGGCTTGCGTTATTAGAATAAGTAGTAAAAAGAATAAGAATACAGTCAAAAACAATTCTGTCCAATAACCACAACCTATGTAAACACCGTAAAAAGTATAAACGTTTGTCAGACAAGCTTTTGACTCAAAAATACCCAAGCTTTTAAAGGGTTGTTACACATCCGATGTGCACTGTCTAGGTTGTAACACAAGTTGGACGTGGGCATACTTGTTTCAAAAATTTTAACACAAACAAATTTCGACACAAAAATGGACACGAACAAAAAGTCTTTGACATTTTTTTTTTAAAATTAGGTTTTCCAAAAAAATGTGATATTCAAAAAAAAAGGACAAACTTTTTTTGGGGAAGCAACTTTTTTGTGACCAAAGCGGTCGTCACTCTTTTTTTTTGTTTTTTTTGCAAGCAGTCACTACTGCAACCTGACAGGCCGTGGTTGCAAATGGATTGACCCCTGGTTAAACGTGTGCACCATCGTTTCTAGCTGTGCAATCATAATACTATTTTTTATTTCGCATTTGCACCATGTTGTATAAAAACATGCGTCAATCTCTTGAGTCATTGTTTGTTTAAAAGATTATACACTCTGTGGTGCGTTGTGTTTTTATCCATATACTTTTCAACTAAATATCTTTGTATCTGCAATAATTCTTGATCTTTGTCTAATTGTCTATTTATGCTAAGTCAGTCGTTTTAAAGGCATTTTTCCCTCCTTAATCTGATCTGATCTTCATAATAGTCTGTAAAAAGTGTGTCAATCTCTTGAGCCATTTTTTCTTTAAAATCATAAACCTTGTAGTACGCGGTGTTTTTATCCATAGACTTTTCGACGATATATCTTTGTATCTGCAACAATTCTCGATTTTCTTCGAATGATCTGACATCAAGGTGTCCAACGTATAATTTTTCCATATTCTTATTGTAAACATTCATTAATCTAAGTACCAACGGTAAATCATCATAATCACAGGGTTGGTTACGCACCTCCTTGTAATCAGAGACCATCTCATTGAAAAAATCGTCGATATTTAACTGTGGTGCTAGACTATCGATGGCGTGCTTTCTAGTAAAAATATATTCTATAACCTTGGACATTATAACACTGTGGTCAATGTCTTGTTTTCTTTTTATATAAAGATTAGCGAAATGGACTTCAGCGAGTATCATGCATCGAAAATATTTGTTGTTCAAAAGAGAGGATTGTTTATTGTAGACGGCTTGTGCGTCTTTCAACCCATCTTTGAAGAAACATTCCAATGCTTTATTAATTTGGGCGGCCATTGTAGAAAGATTTGCATAATATTTGCGGTACTCGTCTTTTGTGGTGCATGCTCGATGTATGTTACGTATTCTTGATTTAACACGAATACCCCACTCTGACTTTAATTCATTTATTTGAAATAAATGTTCGCAGTAATCACTAAAAGAATTGAGCCACGTAAAGAATTGTTTATCGCATTTGCTTTGTTTAGGATTTTTTAGTTCACGTTGTAAATTAGAAAGTAAATTTTGGATATTTTCCACAGTAACATCAGAATATTTAATAGTCCATGCACTTACTGGAGTTTCTCCCGCGTCCTTGACCAGCTTCGCATAATACTGAAATGTAAAAATTATGTATTGCCGATCAAATGGCAAGTCGATAATTTTTGGTTTTGTTGGTGAACAACACTCCTGATCTGTGTCATCTGACACTAATTTGTTGTCATCTGACACTAGCTCGTTTTCATCTGACACTAATTTGTTTTCTTTCGACACTAATTTGTTGTCATCCGACACTAGCTCGTTTTCATCTGACACTAATTCGTTTTCATCTTTGTAAGATGGCTTTGGCGATTTTTTTTTGAACAACCAATAATACATTACAATTGCAAAGATAACCATGACTACCACTCCGACAATCGGAAGAATCATGACTAACCTGTCGTTGGTCATTTTTTTAAAATGTGTCACGATGCACAGAATTTTTTTTTTCGTGATTGGTAAGTGGCGATATTCTGTGGCCGATGTTTAAAATAAAAAACCGTCTCACATCCTTTTGTTTAAAGTTTGGATTGTCAATAATTACTTTTTTTTGTTTTTGTCAGTAGTATTTGGAAAAAAACAATCGGTGTCAAACGTGTCGTGGCGATTATTAAAAAATGGCCAACGATTATTTAGTCATCATTCTTCCGATTGTAGCCATTGTCGTGGTTGCAATAATGATGCTTGTTATCTATTTCTTGTTTTTTAGCACTAAAGTCAACACCAACAACAGACGTATAAACGACGACTGCAAGTTGCAAAATGTAAACAATGCTACCGCAGATAGTACCAAAAACACGGAGGATTGTACAAACATCATTAAAACACCAGAGATCAAACCAAAATATGACTGTGGACCTAACCCTCCCACCAAACTATATTTGCCAACTTTGTCTAAAGATACGCAGGACGATATTACAAGATACAAGAAAAACACAACACTGTTTACACACGAAACCATAAAAAGAAAAAGAAAGACGAAATACGATGGAAAATCTGGTAACTTGATTGATGTCGCTATGTTGCGTGAACATTTCAATACAAATTATGAGAGAATCTCCAAAGAAACGAATCAGATCCAACTTTGTCTTTGGTTAATCCGCCTTTATAATGAATTTAGTTTGAGTCTTTTTCTGGCAAAGCAGCACAATATTTTTACACCCACGAGCGATGCTCCTTTAGCCAAAGATGACGAGGACCAAAAGTCACGTCAGGACCGCTGGCAGTTATGGTTTGGCTTTTTAGACGCAATGTTAAACGACAATGCAACCGAGCACTCTAAACTTTATCAGTCAATCAAAGAATTGCAACTGAAAATAGATCGTTTGTTAAACTGTTTATTTACAACCGATCCACCGCAAACAACACCAAAAGATGGTGCAGTCGGTGACAAGGGTGCGGAAAAACAAGCGTCAGGGCGCAAGAGAAAGGCCGCGAACAATGCTTTACTAAATGCGCTAAATGCGTGGATAACACAAAACAATGTCAGTTATGATCGTGATGTAAAAATTAAGAGTTATCCATCGTTCAAACACGATACAGAAATCTTCAGACAAGCAATAACGCAAAGTACGCCTGACTGTAATGAATTCTCCGAGCAAGAACAACAAGCGTTTATTCAACAATCCGATATCTCACAAATATTGCGAGATTTCGAAACAGCATACAATGCAAACATGCGAGTTCAACGCGACGATATAGATAAAATGGCGAGTTTAATTGCTTTATACAACGATATCCACGCACAATTGTACGAGGATATACCATATAAAGATCCAAAGGATCGGCGTTTGATTATGCAACTCTTGAAAGATAAAAACACCGAATACCACAAGTTACATCTACTTATCAAAGACCTTGAGACCGAAATTGACAGGTTGATAGCAAATTTAATGCCCGAGAATGTCCGGGATTACCTTTTTAGTTCAAGAGCCTGATTCGTGTGCCAAATAATTATAATATAAGCAATCAAAAATGTAAAGCAAAAAAAAATCCAATAAAAAATATTTATATTTCGAGCGCGACCACAAAAAGAACTTCATGCCCCCAATTCGCAGACACCCCCTGCTGGACGTAAAGACCACCCGTCGCGCGCTCGTTGCAGCGCGGGAAGAGTACGATGTTTCATCGCTGGCGAAAAAAACGGCAGGCGTGGTGTTTCAAACACCAAAGATCGACCTGAGTCAAATCGTATTTCGCACCCACCTCGAAGCGCAAATTCGCGCCTTCCCACCCATGGAGAAGACGCAGACCAGGGACCGTATCCGAAGAAATCAAACCTGCGAGTCTTGCAAACAACCGCTCGCCGCCGATTTTTGGTCGCTGTTGCACACGTGCCAAGAAACCAAGTGCACGATCCTTTGCCCGATTGTTCCACCTTGTAAGGAAGCTTCCCTAATGCACACGTGTCACAAGCTTTTTTGTGCCACGCGTGTGCAATGCGATCCGATGTGTCACATCGTCGTCTGCACCAGGTGCGAAACACGTGTGTTGAGCGAGCACTACCTGCAAGATACCGTCTTTCAATTATACCGAATTCGCCAACGGGTGTCGAAAGTGCCACTTCCATGTGGAAACATGTTGCTACAACAGAGGATGCATCTTTGGAACTTGTACACGACGTCAACGTACGTCCAGGACTGGGTAAAGGCCACCGGCAAAGGTGAGGTGTATGTTTTAGACAACCTTTGGGCGCGGTGGTCGTGTCGCCGGCCGTGCGCGGCTTGCGACCAAGAGATACTCACCACCGCCTTTCGTCTCGCCGAAAACTTGACCGTCGTTTGCGAGGCGTGCTCTCTGGTGCAAAGAACGACATGTTTCGTTTGCAAAGCGCGAAAGGCGGTGGTCACCGGCTACGAACGGAGGTCCAGTGGCGGTTACTTTCATCAACCCATGTGCTGTCCCTGCTTTATGAACCGCAAGATAATTACCTGCCCCGCGCCGGTCCAATTATGCGCCCCAACATTTCTTGGATCTGCATACGACGAGGCTCTCATAGAAAGGGAAATCAAACGATTGCTGCAAAGTGACCATGCACGGGGTATGCAAGGCGCGTTGACGCTGGCCGAGGTTGTCGCTCGGCTCGAATTTCAAAAGAACACGTGTGCACTGTGTCAGAGGGCTGTCACGTGGCCCGTCCTCAACACGTGCAAAAAACAACCCAGTGATTTCAGCATCAACCGCATTTCCAACAAAAACCCGCACAGATCCGACAATATTGTCATCACCTGCTGGGGTTGCAACATGGCCTATCGGACATGTGTGGACTGCGGCGTTGCGTCGATGGACCGAGGTTTATTCTTTATCTTGGACCAGAAAACCTTGTGTTTTGCATGCTCCAAAACAAGGATCGAAAATAACCATGGCGAGGATGACCAACAAGAGGCATAAGCAAATGTATGACTTTTATGTTTGACCATTTTTTTTTGTCGTGGACAATTTTTTTGGAAAAAACGAAATTGACTCATTGACATTTTTTAACAGAAAACTTCGTGAACTAGCTTTGGATAAATTTCCTGAATATTCACGGGAATTAATTTGTTCACCAACGTATCAATCTTGTTTCCGAATTGATCCATGTCTTGCAGCAAGTTCTTGAATTCTACATTTGTATTAAACAATAGTTTGACCCAGGAATCGCGCTCTTTGTTGTTTAAGTTCGAATTCGTATACAGCGATTCAAAAGTATCTAGGTAAACGGTCATTAAACGTAACATTTTATTTTTTTCTGGTTCGTCTTGGATGTTTGTACTGTATTTATTTTTGTAATCGGTCCGTATTTTTGAGATATCAAGATCATCAATAAACTCTTGTCTTGTCTTATCGGAAACTTGCATTTCTCGAATTTTTGGGTTTTCTTGCGGTTTATACAATCTGCACATTATATAATACAAAATAATTTGACTCTGATCTCTGCTTATATTATTTTTTTCCTCCCAAGACATTAATTCATTGAAAATACCTAATTCTTCACAAATTATAGCTTCTAATCGGCTCTCCAAGTCTTCATCTTCTGCTGTGGTTACCCCGGAGCCGTCGACTCTTTCTTCTTCCACACTTCCCGCGATCGCTGCACTATCGATCCCTGCTTGACGCTGTAACACATTTACGTTTGTAGATTGACACGTACCGACTAAATCTTTGCCCATACTTCCTCCCTTTTCTTCGACTTGTTTCAAAAAGGGCGTGTCGGTGGTGCCAATATTGTTGTCGTAATGAGTCACGGTGGGTGTCTTTTTTTGAAAAAACAAAACATAGATAACAATCGCTATTATTGCAATTACAGCAATGGCGACAAGCGGAAGAATGATGGCTAAATTATCGTTGGTCATTTTTTTGGGGGGTATATTGAAACGTGAATTTTTTTTTCAGGTGCAGATTCATCCATGTCGCAAAAAAATTAAAAGTCATCATTATTTTTTTGGGGAGTTTGTAGAAAATAGATTCGTTTGGGACAAAAGTCTTTTTATTTTGGGCGTTTTCCCAAAGATATAAAAAAAAACACAATGGCGCAAGATGAATGTTTGCCATCGGTATTATTGACCCTTTTGTTGTCGACACCTTTTTTTATTTTTTATGTTCACAACTTCCTGTCTTGGGTTGAAAACCGCTCGGAGTTGGTTCCAATATACGACCCTGTTCTTGCGAGACTACCGACACGGGATACAAGTTGGCCAATAGTGGTCTTTTCCCTGAGTACCCTCCTTTTTATTTGGTCGGACTTTACCTGGTCACGAGTGGTCCTTTGTTGTTGGACAATGGTTTTTACCTTGGGGGTCCGATGCATTTTTTTGATCGTATGTCCGTTGAAAGTTCACCCGAATCATATTGTCCTGAACGATCGTTTCATCGAGTTTATCACCGGTCATCGAGCCAACCACGCACGGCCGTATGTCAATGATTTGTTCATGTCCGGTCACTGTTCCTGGCATTTGGTAGTGTCACATGTGTTTCCAGAGCACGCGGCGATCAAGTGGGTTTTGTTCTTTGGACTTGCTTGCTGTCTTCTGCTCTGCAAGGCGCACTACACCATCGACGTGTTGATCCCGCCGTTTGTCGTACCGCACACTTTCGCCTTGGCGCAATCGTTTGTGACCAACGTTTTCGGGTCGTGTTCGTGAACCCCCTTTTCTATTTAAAGCGGCAAGGCGAACTTTGACGTCCGGACAACACCCGCCGCGCTGACAGTAACAGCCGTAATTAAATCTGCGTCTGCTGAAAGCACACGACACGGTCCGCCGGACTTGATCAAACCTTGGTCGAGTTTTAGAAAACACAAGGATTTCCGCTCTATTTGGCCCGAACTCAAAACCCGACCCGCCAGCAACGACGACGTGTTTGTTGATGCGATAAAAACACCAGAGACAGGGTCCACGTCAAAGAACATCGTCTGTCCAAAAAAGGGCAGGGCGACCCTGTCTTGCAGGTCAAAGGTGTCCCCTGAAAAGGTGGCGAACCCCGCCGTTAAGAAAACAAGGAGCGTATTCTGGACAAACCCGACACCGACGATATCACCGACCTCGTCCAGTTCCGACGAAATGTTGTGGATTGTGTTTTTTTGAATATCGAGGACGATAAACTGGTTTCTGGTAAAGTCTACCGCGACGATTTGGTGCGTCGTTCGCGGGTTTGGGACCAATGTGTCAACGTCATCGGTCAACAGAAACGGGCTTGACGCCAGTTCGACACCTTGCAGGTCAAAAATGCTTACGCTGCGACTCTCCTTTTTAAAGGCCGCGATCCGACTCACGTTGTCGGGTTTCCAAACCACCGCTGTCCTGGTCTCGAACGCCGGTCGAAGGCTCGTCGTTTGTACTTGGACTGACGGCTGAAACGTGACCAGGCTCGCGGAAGAGTCCGAAGTAAACACAAGAAACGAAGACGCGCTCATTGGATACATCAAACCTTCAGGCACGATGTCAAGCACGGTGGCGATATCGTCCAGAACGACACCGACGCTTGCTTCGCCTAAAACCACGGGACTCGATCCGACAAGAGCCAACATTCGCGGGCCTTGGATGCCGGTAGGTACCTGCGAAACGAGTCCTAGGGTTTGCACTTGGGAGAACTCGGGGTTAAATTCGTTGATCACAATGTCGGCCAACACTGGTGGTAAGGTGCTACGCACCCTGTGAGTCATAACGACAGTCAACGTTACCGCAGCAATTAAAAAAACCAAACCGAAAGCCAAAAGAAAAATCGTGCGTTTGTGGATCCCCATTTTTTTTTTGAGGGGTACGTCGCCCTTTCCCTGCCGGATTTTTTTCTAGTCGACATTCTAAAACTTGCGTTTCGTTATCACCATCTGTCGGCAAAAAAAAATTCCAAAGGTGGCCAAGGATAAGACTGTTCCAACATAAAAACCTTTTTTTTAAAAAAAAAAATTGGCGTTCATGTTTTAAAAAAAGCGACGGGTTGTGTCTTTCTCCCCTCTTTTTTTTTGCGTCGTGGACAATTGAATAAAACTTTTCCAAATTGGTTTGCGTCGTTCGAGTGTCGGAATGGGGGATTGCGTTCACGCGTCCAATGACTGGAATGCTTCAATTACGTGTCTTACCCAGAGTTTTATCACGTGGCATCGCCTCGCGCGAGAAGGGGTCGTCCGTGTCGATACCTTAAAGACGTTGCGTGAAGCACTCGGGTCCGAATCATTGCAGTCTTTCCCGATTAAATTTACCCTTTTACATCGAGGCTCGCTCTGCCCAGACTCTGAGCTTTTGGGCAAAGGGCAGTATGCCACCGTGTACGGTCGAGGGGGCCGGGCTTACAAAATCGCCAAGTTCCGTCGTCAAAGGTCCTGGCACGACATTTCCCTCCTCAGATGCAATCTGAAAGAACTTTTTTTCTTGCACGCGATGAATCACGCGAACATCGCACGGCCGACGCAATCGCAGATTGTTATGGAGCACGGACGCATAACGCGGATCATACACGAGTTTCCCAAGGCGTCACGCAGTGTGCTCGACGCGGTCGAAGAAGGGTCGTTATCTCTGACGCGGATGGCCGCCATTATTGGGCAGGTCGCCGCGGCCCTGGATTACATGCACAGCCGAGACATCGTCCACGGGGACGTGACGCCTGGTAACATCCTTCTGAACGTCGATGGCTCGGCGGTGTTGACGGATTTTAGTCTCACCACGTTTCTCGACAAGGGTCCCGAGATTGCGTTTGGAACTTTGTTTTGGCGCGCTCCGGAAGGGATGCTGGACGGTAAAAGCGACGTTTGGGGCCTCGGGGTTGTCTTAATGGACATGTTGTTCAGTTGTGTTTTTGCAAGGGACGTGCTGCGCCTCAAAGAGGACAGAGATATTGAACGTGTTTGGCAAAGTACAAACCTGAAACACATCCTTTGGGACAAACTCGCGTCTCAACCGTCGTTCCAAGGGATTCAGTGCATCGATTTGGTCACAAAAATGTTGGCCATCGATCCAGTGTCTCGGTGCACGGCGGCCGATGTTCTTAGACACCCGTTTATAAGAAAAGAGCACTGGGTAAATTCTTCATTTTTGGCGCAAAGCCGCGGGTTCGAAGAGGAAATCATTCTGTTATACAAAGCGGTCGTCTCAGTTTTGCAAACATTAGGGGTTTCTTATTCTGACACTTGCGTTTTTGAGGCGTGTGACAATCTTTGGTGTTTTTTGTGGCGAAATACGTGGGACGAAAACGATGATTTCGAATCCATGATTTATCACGTAATCACTTTACTTGATTACAAGATTTTTGAAACTCTGCTAAAAACCGAACGAACGTTTCAAAAATAAAAAAAAAATATATATAAAATAAAACCCAAGGAAGCCTACATTTTGTCAACACGTTTTACTGGGCTTTGGTGAAATTGTACAAGGGGAGAGCATTTTTTTCACGCAAGTCGAAGCGCCACAAAATCGCCCCATTGTCCATTAGTTTTTGCACCAGTTTGTGCCCGATTCTCGTGGAATGAGGGATCCCCGTTAAAAGGACGGTCGTTTCACTGTCGAGGTTCGCACACCAGATATGCAGATCGTTGAGCACCGCGTCGCACCCGATGCTTCTGACGGCGGTTTCCATGATCGTCTTTGCAAAGTTGGGTCGAAGACAAGGCTCCGAACACATTTGCGCGGCAAAGTTTTGGAACGGGTGTTGAAGATCGTACATTTTCCATGTCTCTGGAACGTTACACGTGTCGTTGACTGCGATGATTATGTAAACACGTGGTGCTTTACGTTGCAACGTAATCTGCAGTTTCGGTCTTTGGGTCGCGTTATTTTTGGACACGTGCGGCGTCATCGTCCTTCTGTCGTTGAACCTTGGACCATCGCACCGAACATCACCATTGACCTTGGAAACATTTCTGGTCATTCGACTCGCGCTTTTAAACTTTTGAGGAATGTTGGACCGGTGAGACCTTGCAGAAGGGTGTGTTCTTGTCGGAACATGTCGCCTTGAGCTGTTTGCGGACCCCCGGGGGCTTCTCGACGACCTGCGAGGGCTTCTCGACGACCTGCGAGGGCTTCTCGACGACCTGCGAGGGCTTCTCGACGACCTCCGAGGGCTTCTCGACGACCTGCGAGGGCTTTTTGTGGGGCGATGAATGCTTTTCGACGACCGGCTTGAGCTTTTCGAGACCTGAGAATAATTCGACGCGGTCTTGAGACGTCTGTCCGATTGATCTCGGAAACGTTTGCCAGACATTTGGCGCAGGTGGACATAAATTTTTGGATGCAGTCTTGGCGGTCTTGTGACTTTGGACCCCGTTTTCTGAGAATTTTTCATGGCTGGGTCCGATGTTGGATTGTTGCGGTAGATTCCGTCGTTTGAATCATAATCACCCGTTGACGCAGGAATGCCTGCTTGTTTGCGCGCACGTGTCCCATTGTCGATAACGTCATCACAAGCGTCGTTTTCGTATTTGGGAATCGGACGATTACTTGACAACGGTTTTGAAGCCAAACAATGATTGTCTAGATCGTCGTGGTCGCTTTCCGGCGAATAAATCTCATTGAGAATTGACATTTTGGAAACAGGGTGTTTTGGATTTTGGAAAAAAAAGTAAAACAATTTTCAATTTAACGCTTTAAAAAAAAACAAGACACGATTATGTCGGACCCTGTTTACGAGACCCCTGATATCGATGAAGAACAATTGGCTTTGATTGATCGTTCGTTTTATGAGAGCATTTCGACACGAGAACCCATCGGAAGCACGTACTTTAATCCCACCATTGTCATTTTTTTCTGTGTCATTGCGTTTTTCCTGGTGTGTGTTTTACTTTATTGGGCGTTAAAAAGGATGTGGTCATCGTCATCGTGTGCGTAGAAAAACTGTTTTTATGCGTCGTCGACCATGGCCGAAAAAAATGTTTTTTTTCCAAATGTGAATTTTCAAAAAGTAAGGTTTAAAAAAAAAATAAACAAATAACGACCAAGCGTTTGTGTCCTACATGTCACTCGAAGAACCAAAACAAATATTACACAATTCGCAAAACGAAAATTTAAGCCTTGAGGCGTATAAGTCCAAATCGGGGTCGCAAGAAAGTATGGTTTTGCAAAACAAAAATAAATTGGATTGGCTCACACGTTCAATTGATTGGAACAAAAAGAATGGGAACAATATGTACACGATGTCAGAAATTTTAAACGACGTGCTACTAATGCCCAAAATAAGTCAACATGAATTACAAGAGTTTGCCATTGTACATTTTTCCAGTCGATCCGAGCGTGAAAAATTTGTTAAAACACTAATTCAGATAAAAAAGTCAAGGAAGGAAAGGAAAAAACAAATTGAAGGAAGAAAAACAAGTATCTTTGAAAAATAGATAAACATAAAAAAAACGCACGTTATGCGCGTATTTGTTGCTGGTAGTGTTCTTACTTTTTTGGCGAAATTGGTCTTGGCGGCTATATGGATTTTTTTTATCGGTTGGCTAATCACCAAATCTAAAATTCATAAGTTCGGTATTAATTGGTTCAAGAAAAATTGGGGTAGTTTTAGACATAGGTTGGAGTCGACAAAAAATAATTTTTACGACTATCATCAAAAGTATGTTTTAGCCCAAAAAGCTAATATGGCCGCTAAACGACTGGCCGCTAAAAGAGCTGCTGATAAACGGGCAGCCGATAAACGGGCAGCCGATAAAAAGTTAGCCGCTGAACAGTTAGTCGCTCGACAGTTAGCCGCTCGACAGTTGGCAGCTCAACAGTTGGCTGCCCAACAGGCGGCTGCCCAACAGGCAGCCGCTGAAGCTGCTCAACAGGCAGCAGCTCGAAAGGCGGCCGCTGACGATCAACAGGCAGCCGCTGAAGCCGCTAAAAAGTTAGCCGATGACGCTCAAAAGTTAGCCGATGACGCTCAACAGGCAGTCGCTGACGCTCAACGGGCGGCCGCTAAAACCGCTGACGCTCAACAGGCAGCCGCTCGACTGGCGGCCGCTGAACTGGCAGCGACTGAAGCCGCTCGACTGGCAGTCGCTCAACAGGAGGTCGCTAGACGGGCAGCGGATCAACAAGCCGCTGCTCGACAAGCGGCGACTGAAGCCGCGGAACAGGCAGTCGCGCAACAGAAAGCCGCTAAAAAGGCAGCCGCTGAACAGGCATCCGCTCGACAAAAAGCCGATGAAGCCGCTCGACAGAAGGCCGCTGAAGAGGCTAAACAGGCAGTCGCCGAAGCTACTAAAGCCGCCGAAGCCGCTGAACAGGCAGCGGCAGCCGCTGAAGCCGCGGCAGCTGCGGAAAGGGTAGCCGCGGAAAGGGCAGCTGCTGCAGAGTTGGCTTCGAAAAGAGAAGCTGCTGAACAGGCAGCTGCTGAACAGGCAGCTGCTGAACAGGCAGCTGCTGAACAGGCAGCTACGGCAAAGTTGGCTGTGGAAAGAGAAGCTGCTGAACGGGCAGCTGCTGCAGAGTTGGCTGCGGAAAGAGAAGCTGCTGAACGGGCCGCTCCACCGTTAAATAGAGGCCGGAGGAATATCACGACAACTTCCGCTGCTTCCAGATCTAAAAGTAGAATCGTGGATCAAGAAAACGTTGATAAGATGATTAAAGTATCAAATGCATTAAAAAATTATGTAAACCATCGAACGGAAAGGAACAAAAAACAAGCAATCCAAGCGTTTATTGAATTTAGTCGAGACAGCGAGCAATATGTTAACAATAGCGCACATGCCAAACTCATGCTAAATTTTAAGAAGACAATGCAAGATCTAAAAATTGAAATCCCTTCCTAAGAAACATTTTTTCAACGTCAGTTTTGACGTGACGTGGGTTTTTTATATCATTTTTCAAAACTGCTTTTTTGTTTTCTTCTTGAATTCAGATGACTCAACCATTCAAGCGACTTAAAGCATGTACCCCTTCCGTCCTGGACGTCCTTGTTTACAAGCAAGGTTATCAAGTCGCTCGTGGGCAGGACGAACTGGAAAATCTCTTGGCACCAAAAGAGAATTGGCATTTGGATTCTCGTGGAAACCCGAACAAGTTCGTTCCCAAAGACACCATTGCCCGTTTAAGCGCACCCGAGGACGTGCGACTTATTTGGCGTAGCATCAACGTTGGAAGGAGTGTTCACATTTCCGGTCAAGCAGGTTCTGGAAAATCGGAAATGCTCGTTCAATTTCTTAGAGGCTGTCCACCCCAGGACGACATCAAGGCTTTCAAGTATGCGCTGTGCGGGTCAACCGGAATCGCCGCCGTAAACGTGGGCGGGACCACTTTACACAGTCAACTCGGACTTGGCTTGGCAAACACGTCTGCCCAGTCCCTCTGGCAAAAAATCAACGAAAACAAAGTCGCGTTTTCAAAGACGTGGGAATTCTTGACCACGACGGATCTTCTGATCATCGACGAAATATCAATGCTCGCCCCTGACTTTTTCGGCAAGCTGGATTATTTGGCCCAAAAGACCCGTAACGCGACGCATCTCCCCTTTGGTGGAATTGTACTCATCGTTATTGGCGACTTTTTGCAGTTGGACCCGGTCGTGACGAAGCATACCGTCGCGCACGACTCGGTCAAGTACGCGTTTCAGACTCAAAGTTGGAAATCGGTCATGTGGACACGTCTGTGGCTCAAACGGAACTATCGCCAAGAGGAGGGTGGCGTTCTTGCTTCTCTTTTAAACGACGTTCGTTTAGGAATCTGTTCCCAAAACTCCAAACGTATCATCGAGAGTCGTTTGACGCAAACCCTTCGGGCCAAAGGGCAACCACTGACGTTCAAGTGGAAAGAAGACGCGGGTGGGCAAGTTCACGTGGTGCGTCTACAGCCTTTGCACCTATTTTCACACCGGGCGAGAGTGGATAACTGCAACCAACGCATGCTCCAAGAGTGCTGTTTGCACAACAAACTCGTCGATTTTGCACCCTTTTTTCATATCGACCCGATCAGCAAGCTGAAGCCCGCGCTCACGGAAAAGGACAAGCTCACCGCGAGCGCGATCATCGACAGCCCGCGTGTTTGGGACCTTTTTCCAGTGGGTCGATTACAAATATGCGTAGGCGCGCAGGTGATGATGCGATGCAACGCACTCATCGGGTTCCGCGTTGCCAACGGTTCCATGGGGATCGTCACGGCCGTGCATGAGGACCGTATTTCGGTGGTGTTTATTGTCAACGGGACGCCTCTGAGTCACCCGATCGACGTGGAACGCTTCCAGTTCAAGCATAAAGTCGGTAAGTCGGCCTACTTGGTCATGGACCAGTTCCCATTGATTTTGGCGTGGGCGACAACAATTCACAAGGTGCAAGGTTTGACCCTCGACTATGTGTACCTTTATCTCGGATCATGCTTCGCGTACGGCCAAAGTTACGTTGCGCTGTCCCGTGTGAGAAACATCGAGCATTTATTCATCGAGACGTTTTGCGCGAAAAGTGTGGTCGGCAAAGCCCACCGCGCAGCTCTTGCGTTTGAACAATTACCGCCGGCCGAGGCGGATAATGACGGGGACGGAGACTCATTTGTTGTTCCCGTCATTTCAGACAAACGAAACACTTCTGTATAAAAAAAAACCCAAGACGAGTTAAAAAGCAACCATTTTACGCTTAAAAAGTCAGAAAAATTTTCTTTTTTTTTTTAATTATTTTTTTTTTATAATTATTTTTTTTTATTATTTTTGGGATTGATTAAACCTTGTTCGTCGCATATAACACTGCGCGGATCCACGTCTGCGACCTTGTATGTCAACCCCCAGCCAGCGGTAAACATCTCTTGCTGCGTCAACGGGCTGACGTAAGGCACAAATAATCGAACGATGGCGTCGTTTCTTTTGCATACTTGACACATGCTAAACTTGAGTTCCGCACAACCGAGTGCGTTGACCGAGCATCTTTTGCAGTAATAGACCAAAAATTTGTCTGCGGCGTCGTAGTTGAAGTTTTTCATCGTCGCCGTGATACCGTGCGAAGAGAGGTTCCAATAATCCAACTCCCCAACCCGTAATCCACCGTTTTGCCACTGTCCTTGGCTCGGTTGGCGGACTAGCGGGTCCTCGGGCCCTACGGCACGCGACCGTAGTTTGAGATCCGCAATGTGTTTAAGAACCCTAAAGTATGCAAAGCCGCTAAAGACGGTGCAGTGCAGCATCTTACCGGATGCGCCGTCGAACATAGTGTTCCGCCCGGTGTGGCACAACCCGTGTCTCTTGAGGATATGACAGACGCTCGCTAGTTTGGTGTTGAAATCGCATTCCTCCTGGAATATGGTCGAGTATTGATCCACCTCGGCCGGACTCAGTCCAACCGCGGTGCCAACAAGCATTTCGATCAAGAACCCGAGCGTGCACCGGTTCATGGCGAACGCGCTCAGGTACAACACGGGGGAGGTCCCGGCCATCGGTCCGAACATGTACACCGGGCAGTCGATTCGAGGAATCAAACGACCGCAGGTGCCCTTTTGGCCGTGTCCGCAGGAAAACTTGTTCCCGACGGCGATCATGTGCGAACGATGCAACGTGACTTTGAGCACCCGGTAGTACTGAGGTGGTCCAGGCGGAAAGCCCTCCACTTTGGCCACAACAAAAGACGCGTTCCATGGGATAAATTTGCTCACACATCGGTACATCACTTGGCCGTTGACCCCTTTGGTATGCGAAACAATCCCGACCACGCACGCGCCTGGTGCCAGTCGAGTCTTCAGAACGGGGAGTCCGTTTTCGTGCAATCCGTGGTACTTATCGGCAGAAGCCTGACCTTTGCAATCGCCGTGAGGCCTTCTGAAAAAACTGTTTTGCGTCAGAGTCACCAAAATGATTTTGGCCTCGGTCACGCGCCCAAGCCCCAGCTCGGATGCCTCCTTTTGAATGACCCACGCGTCTTCGATTGTGTCTGCTTCACACAAGATCGCGACATTGACATTAAACCCGTTTGGTTCACGGTGGCGCAACCGAAGGCTTTTATCGATGATCTCCGACTGCAAGGGGTCCTGTCCTTCCCAGAGCGTGAGCGAGCACGTGGTTCCAAGGTCCTCAAACAGTTTCAAGCTAATGGACCTCTTTTCGAGATTTCCAGTGTACAGAATCCTCGGACCTTGGTTTTTGGTCGCGAATGCCCTGGAGACCGTCGAACTTAGTCCCAAACTCCCGTGGATTTCCATATGAGTTTGCTCCCAATCGCAATCGACAGCCCTCGAAAACGAGCTTGCGACAAGCACAAGACCGCTGTATTCTTCACCCGCGTCCAGGTACTCGACGACGCCCTCTCTCAGCAAACAGTCAAGCTTGTTGGGTAAAAACTGGAACATTGGGTCTGAAAGTATCCGCTGGAGTTTAAAAGCGTTTTCAAGGACAATTAAAGGCCTTAAAATCCGGCCTTCGTCGGCGTTCAAGAACAGACAACCTCTGGTTTGCTGGTACTCGACCCCAAGAAACCTGTAAAGTCTACCCGCGCGTCGTTCGGAAACCAGTAGATTGTACAGCGATAAAGGCTGCTGAACCCAACCAATCATGCCTCCAAAAACGTCAAAAACCCGCGTTCCACCGCCTGCAAAAAAAAACACAATGTACACGCGCAAGGCGAAAAAAACAAAACACAATTTCACGACCTGTCGGTTCCTGGCCTTGAGGAACGGACGTGAGCGTCGTCCACCCAATGGTTTGTTGGTGGGTTGTAAAGAGATTGTTTAATATCTGCATGATAAGCAGTGTGTCGATCAACGGCGAAATCTGGCCGCCGATGGACTTAAACCGCACAACACCGCACTTGTCGGTTTCCGGTGTCAGAAACATGTCGACTCGCCCCCATTGCGTCGGGTGGGTTATAAGTGGTCCTAAATTCATGCTTTTCCCCGCGACTCTTCGGATCACTTTTTGAGCCTGCGCGTTGTTGGAGTCACCGCAGAACCCGGTGATCACCATTTGCGTCTTTCGTTGGTTGTTTTCGCTCAGGTCCCTTTTCCGGTCCCTCGTTTCCCAAATCCCATTCCCGACGGCGGCGGTGAGTTTAATGTTTTTGCGATTAAGAACCGTCACCAAGTTGACAGGCTGGTCCTCCTCGACCAGTTTCCTCAGGTTCCAGACCGCCTTCTTGGTGAAGTCCTTGAAAAATTTGCGCGAAAGACAAACGATTTTTTCACCGACGGTTTCCAAGCGCTTGTTTGCGTAAGAACCGCGGATGTGAGCCCTCCACCTTTGACCTTGCGGTTTCGATTCGTTGACCAGTGGGGACATACGAATGAGTTCTGCGGCGGATTGCGCCAAAGCCATTCCTTTGCACCGGTTCTGCTCCTCCGTGGATTTATACCACCCGAAGTTTGGCAGAAACTCGCCGTTGAGGGTGTGCGTCGCATACGATATGATCTCCGAGCGAGATTCGGTCGCGCGACATTTGGCAAAGCACTTACCGAGCTGAACTTTGGCATCGTCCGTGGTGACACAGTCTCTTACGTCGGAATAGAGAATGTTCAAAAACATATCTATCTGTTTTCCCTTTTCGTCCATGAGGAACATTCGTACAGCGTCGATAAACTCCCTTTTCGACCAACCGCATGCCATCGCCAATACCGTCAATGGCAGATACATGGTCGGTTTTTCGTGAGGGATTTCGACCATAAATCTCGGTGGTAACTGTTGGTTGATGTTCCCGCGACTTCGGCACTTTGCGTGTTCGAGCGTAATTTTTAGGGTGCAGTTTGTTCTGAAGCGCTTGTTTTCATTGTAAAAGGTGGAGAGTATTTCAACGAGGTCAGGTTTTCTAGCCAATACGCGGTTGTTTATATCGCCTTCCTCATATGGGCAAATCTTGAGGTTTTTACCGACGATAAAGGAAGGAAATGAGAAGTTGCGCGTGGAATACAAGTGCTGCGGGGTGATACTTTTGTTGAGGTGACACAAAATAGACCCAACAAGTACCGGAAAATCAAGTAGAAGAAAGTCGTGTTTGATTTCGCGGTGTACGAGGCGCGATGTTTTGGGCTTACCACCACCGGCTCGGCTACCAAGTTTATCAATGCCCCTTTCCGGACGCTGTCTTTGTTTTTTGTTTTGCGTGGTCTCCTTGACACATGCGTCGCCGCATTCACAAACACCTTTGTGTTCACCGTCGTTTAAAAGCGAATCTTGGTGTTGTTTATCTTTTGGTTCCTTGTTGCTTTCTCCACAGGGCCCATGGTCGTATCCCGGGTCGTCGTTTCCCCTCTCTTCGTGTTCATTAAGATCGTCGTCAACAACGTCGTCGCGTGTATCAAATCGTTCTTCGTCAAGTTCATCATAAGGTTCTTCGTCCCGTTCATCGTCGGGCTCATCGTCAAGATCATCGTCGGGTTCATCCGCTTCATTGACATGTTCATCTTCTGGCTCATCGACGTCGTCGAAAACGGTGTCATCGGGTTCGTCTTCTAATTCATCAACATCGTCGTCAATATCATTGACCGCATCGTTGACAGTGTCGTCGTCCCCATCGTCTTCTGCATCGTCAACATATTCATCGACATCGTCGTCAACATCGTCGTCAACATCGTCGGGTTCATTTTCATGGTCTTCAACGTCATCATAAGGCTTGTTATCGTGTTTTTCGGCAATGGGGGGTGTGCCAACATCTTCGAGTCCACAATCGAGGTTGCTACTTTGCTTAGTTAGTTTGATTTTTGAGGGTTCCCCATTTGCGTACGTTGATTTGCAACTTGCGCTTCTGATACGATTTTTGTTCTTGGACCTCGTTGACAGAAATTCATTATGATCACGAGCATCTTGGTCATCATCGTCGGAACTTTGGGGTTTATTGTTTTCGTATTCATTCGACTCGTCCGAGCCGATGTTAACATCGCTTTCGTCTTGAGTCAAAGGATCCGAGCTTCGGTTCCAAATTTCATACACGACGGTTCCGCGGACGGTTGCTTCGTAGTTGTTTCGCATAGCCGCCGAATCAGGGAAGTCGATACTCTGTCTGTCGTGGTCAAAGGGGCGTACAAAATAGCAATTCTGCACATGTATCTTGTGCAACCGCAACCTGGAATCATAGTACACAACTTTGATATGCTCCTCCAGGAGTTTCAGTATCTCTGTCATATATTGATCGAAGTTGCTGATTTCGTCTCGGTGCATACCTTGTTCCTTTAAAAAAACCTCGACGAGGGTTTTCTGAAACTCAACCCATTGATGTTGATCGCAATCGAGTCCAGTCTTTTTTTTGAACATAATTGCGCGGATTCACCACAAGTGTATTTGATAACTGAACTTGGTGTGAACAACAGCGAACTTGTTGCCGAAAACTAAAATACATGTTTTATATATTTTTTGTTTAATTTAAAAAAACAGCGATTAAACACGATGAAAGAGTCGCTAGATTTTTTTTTCGAAACGTTGGGTTTTTCAAAACATGAAGAGTGAGTCAAAAATCAACATGACCCCAAAGGTCCAAAAAATGTATCAAGAATTGGTCGCACTAAAAATAGCGCCAATATCGGACAATTCGGACATTACCATCGATGGCGATGTTAATGTGTCAAGTGTCGTTTCAAATATTAAAGGACGCCAAGACTGTCGATTTCACACCATCGTACATCTTGCAAAATGGTGTGTTCCTAGGCGACGCAGTGCGTATTACCGGCATACCAACAATAATAGAAAAATCCTTCCACGGCCTTTTATGGGCGCAACTTTGCGACAGTCGTCGGACATTGTCAACCTACTTTTTTGTACAAAATACACAACACGGTTACTTGAACCTGGCAAGCCCAGGCTGCAAGGTTCGTTACGAACATCGTACATTGTCCAGATTGCAGCACTGGTAAGATGTGCGCACCAACCTTGCTGAAAATTTGACACAAGGAAATTTAACACGAAAAAATTTCGACATGAAATAGACACGAAAAAAAGTCTCTAAAATTTTGCAAAGTTGTGTTTTCCAAAAAGCTTGCAAGTCAAAAATAAAATTTGAGAAACTTTTTTCGGCCAACTTTTTTGTGACCAAACGTCGTCACCTTTTGTACAAAATATGTAACATGGTTACTTGAACCTGAAAAGCCGAGGTTTCAAGGTTCGTTACGAACATCATACACTGTCCAGGTTGCAGTATTGGTAAAACGTATCAGGCATTGCTACCAAATTTGACACGAAAAATTGACACGAAAAAAATTCGACATGAAATAGACACGAAAAAAGTCTCTAAAATTTTTCAAAGTTGTGTTTTCCAAAAAGCTTGCAAGTCAAAAATAAAATTTGAGAAACTTTGTTCGGCCAACTTTTTTGTGACCAAACGTCGTCACCTTTTGTACAACATATGTAACATGGTTACTTGAACCTGGCAAGCCAAGGCTTCAACGTTCGTTACGAACATCGTACATTGTCCAGGTTTCAGCACTGGTAAGATGTGCGCACAAACTTTGCTGAAAATTTGACACAAATAAATTTAACACAAAAAAAATTCAACATGCAATAGACACGAACAAAGTCTCTAAAATTCTTAAAAGTGGTGTTTTACCAAAAGTGTGCCAGTCAAACATAAAATTGGAGAAACTTTTTCGGACACCTTTTGTGACCCAAAATCACTGTTGTCCAAATTTAAAAACCCAAACAAAACAGAAATGTGCGCAACAATCACAAAAAAAACATGGCCTCGTTTGTTAATTTTCAAAACCCAAAATTTAAGCTTTTGGAAGCGCAAAAGAAAGGCGAAAATTTGAGACCGATCGAACAGGCGTTGCGCGTTCATAAGTTGATCAAATATATGACCATTTTAGCGTCGACGTTGATGTTACTGCACATGATTTTTTTGGCACTTGACTTTAAGCGATGTTCGAGCTGTCGTCGAACCATAGACACTTCGTTAGTAGTCATCGGATCCCTGCTAGTCATTCCGAGTGTGGCCTTTATTGGTGTGAACGCATATACATTAAGAAACTATACTCAAACCGTCGAAACAGAAATAGACCTGTCTATTAATCAAGAAACATTATTTCAAGAATCCCTCCTGCAAACCAGAAACGATATTGAGCAGTTTAATTTAGAGCCCGACTATCCATTTTAATTAAATTTGGATGCCACAATCGCGTATCTTGTAACAATACCGCCTTCTAGTTCGTATTCGGAAAAGGAAATTAAATCGTTGTCCTCAAAACCAAAAAATTTAACCAACGGCTCCGATGTAGAATACTTTCCCAGTTCTTTGGTGTAATTCGGATTTAAACGAATGAATTCCGATTTTTCTGAATCCGAAAGTTTGCGGAAGTTCGCGGGTTGAAGACAGTGATCAACAAGGTTAGAGACTACGGTTTCGGCGTAAGAAAAGTGTGAAATTTTGATTTGGCTCGTTTGGATTGCCTTACTGGCCGGGGTTGTTACCGTATTACTGATTAGAATAATTGACGTAAACCTTTGAGCCAATCCATAGTCAACCAGAGACTGAATAAAATTGATTCCAATATTTTGAGCTTTTGGAGAGTTTTTTCCACCCTCGGAAAAAATAGGGTATTTAATTTGACCTTCAGGTGAACTTTGAACGACCTGAAGCTTTTGTTTTTGTTCCAACTTGGTGGATGCACAAGGTGTCAAAACGCAAAAAATGTCATTGAGAAATACCTGCCAAAGCCGCTGTTTTGGTAAAAAAAAACGTTTTCTTTTTTTGATATCATAACCACGTGCTTGCAACATGACGTCTATGTATTCTAGAGCATGCGCCGTAGGAGGTTGAATGCAGACACGATTCATTGGTCCGTGAATAATGGAGGGTGCATTTTTTTTTAAATGTGCATACGTCAACAGTTTAATTTAAAAAAAAAAAATATAAAATTAGGTAAATAAAATTTATCACGGATAAAAAAACACGTTTGTCAAACATATTGGAATGGAAACATGGATATTGGTTGCTGTTATTACGGTTGGGTCTTTACTCTTGCTTGTTCTCAGTTTTTATATAAAAAGAAAAGTCACCAGGGTTCTATTAGTTCGAAAACAAAACATACAAGGGGAGATTTATGAAAAACAACAAGAACAATATTTCAAAGAGCAGCATGACTTGCATGACTGGTGATTAAAAAAAAAAATAGTATTTTTGCGTGTTTAAAAAAACACGCCACCATGGAATTATTGGAGATTCTCGGAATCGTAGTCGCTACTGTTGTGATTATCCTTGTGTTGGTATTTTATATTAATTACAGTTCGATCAAACAAAAAATCTTGAAAAAACGTAAAGAAAGAAAACGTATCAAAGAAGGGGAAAAAATGTTAAACCGACCTTTACTTCAACCGACGTTGGAACCAGTTAACGAAAAAGATATGCTTGATTATGAGCCTCGCGAGCACGAGATTGCTGAAATCCCCTCGTCGGATTTGGGCTTTTGGGAATGACAAGTTTGCAAAATGTTTGGAATTGGATGTTTTTTTTGCGGTTTTTGATTGTTGCGAAATACAGTTTTTATTAAGTCCACGATTTCTCATTGAAACATTGACTCTACTTTTACTAAAATTTTGCGATTATTGATGATTTATTAAAGAAGCCCATAAAGTTTCAACTGGAAGAGAATGTGCAAACTTTCTCATAATCTCAGTTGAAAATCGTTCAGGAATAGAGTACTTGACACGAACTTCGTCTTCCGAAAGCATCACCAAAGATTCGGCTATACATAGCCCCGCCACGTCAATAAAAGGTTGTAATCCAATTTGACAGGCGGCGCGAAGAAGAAGATTACGTTCAGATTCCTCTTTTTCGCGATAAAAGTTCAAAAATGGCTGGACTTCACTGTCGAGAGGGATTTCGTCTATTATTTTGCTTTTGCTTTGTCGGAAAATGTCAGCCAAACCCGCAAACATGTGCAGATCCTTGTTTGAGTGCGGAAGTCTCATAAACGAAACAAGTTCGCAGAAAATCTTGTCTGGAAGAAAGGAGATTTCACGCAGCGTTTCTTGGAAAATCAACTCGAAATTGGTTTCAATGGCCGAAATTACTTCAGACGAAGGTTGGTTGCACCACATACGAAGGAGTTCCAGACAGTGCAACCGTGTTTTGGGGGTCAAAATCGTTGACAATTGTACTTGTTTCTCAAGGTGAGGAAGAGCCGGGCTTATCAATGCAAAGTCATCAGTCTTGAGAAAATCGCGGAATAAACCAGTGATGGTAACCTCTTGTCGGATTGACATCAAAAGACTACTCATCGCAACTTCTTCGTCAAGGAGAAATACTTTGGCACCATTTTTGAGTCGAAAATTCATCTCGAATGAAATTTGAAATTTGAAAATTCCAAAAAACCAACGAAAGGCACAAAAAAATACAAGGATGTTATTTGAAAGAAAGATAATATCTCCAAACGAAAGGTCAACGACCGTTTGAATACTCTTGTACCACCGGCATTTAACTCTGTGAATAACAATGAGAAAGATCTTGTGCCACCGCGTTTATATCATCACCTGCGTAAGAGTATTCATCCGATCTCTTAAAAAACCTGACCCTCACGAATCATTGTTCTAAACACTCCTGTGCGAGTTTGGACCATGACTGGAAATCCTCGTCAGACCTCAACTTGCAAGAAGGAAATAGTGACAACAACGTAGAAAAACCGTCGGGGGGCTGACCCTGAACCACTAGCCCAAAAATAACAAGCCCACCGGGGCAGCAACCCGCGCAATTAATGTAGCAGAGCATCT
>JACCDH011038907.1_pt1 | contig 36075 bp, 33 predicted proteins | sample 7442481 | NCBI WGS metagenome assembly JACCDH01 (sample SAMN15323433, study PRJNA562643) | freshwater metagenome | isolation source: river surface water | place: USA:Blue River Watershed | collected 2017-08-15 | reverse complement strand
GGCAGCGCGAAACTTTTTACAAAGCACCATATTAAAATTATATCGCTAGCCTTTTTTGTGGCTTTTTTTAATCAGGTGTCTGGTATCAACTTCCTTTTATATTATGCGCCAAGAATTTTAGAAGAAGCAGGATTTGGAAAAGACAATTCTTTATTGAGTTCTATTTCTATTGGATTGATGAATCTGGTATTCACTTTTGTTGGCCTTTGGTTGATCGATCGCATTGGCCGTAAAACCTTATTGATTATTGGCTCTTTTGGCTATATCATTAGTTTGTCCATGGTGGCTTATGGATTCTTTATGCACAGTGCTCCTTCATTCATGTTGGTGTTTTTGTTGTTGTTTATCGCAGCGCATGCCATTGGTCAGGGTGCTGTGATATGGGTATTGATTTCAGAAATTTTCCCTACTCAGATACGTGCAGCTGGTCAGGCTTTTGGCGCAAGCATCCATTGGATATTTGCTGCGTTAATTACATTGGTGACACCTGTATTTTTAGATAGTGAGTATGGTATATTTAAAGATAACCCATGGCCAATTTTTGCATTTTTTGCAGGGATGATGGCTTTACAATTAGTTTGGATTTTGGTAAAAGTGCCAGAAACAAAAGGCGTATCTTTGGAAGAATTACAAAAGAAATTAGTTCAATAAAATTAGCATTATGCAGTTTCGCAATTTTAAAATGGTTGATTATGTGGTTTATGGACGTGGTTCATTTAACCAATTAGATGAAATTATTGCACCGAAAAGAAAAGGTGATTTTCCAATGATTTTTTTCTTGGATCATTATTTCGAGGGTAAGCCTTTAGCAAACAGAGTACCTCTAAGAGGAAAAGATAAGATTGTTTTTGTAGACGTGACCTATGAACCAAAAACAACACAGGTGGACGCTTTAGCTGCAAGTTTAAAAGCAGAATTTGGTGAAGTAAGCGGTATCATTGGTATTGGCGGTGGATCTACAATGGATCTCGCAAAAGCGGTGGCATTGATGATGACCAACCCAGGCTCTTCTGCAGATTATCAAGGATGGGATTTGGTAAAACAAGCAGGTGTTTATAAAGTGGGTATTCCAACATTAAGTGGAACGGGTGCCGAAGTAAGTCGTACAACGGTGTTAACAGGCCCAACGCGTAAACTAGGCATGAACTCAGACTTTACCCCATTTGATCAAATAGTGTTAGATCCTGAATTAACAAAAGACGCACCAGCGAACCAACGTTTTTATACAGGCATGGATTGTTATATCCATTGTATCGAAAGTTTAGAAGGAACTTTCTTAAATGAGTTTAGTAAGAGTTATGGTGAAAAAGCTTTAGAGCTTTGCAGAAAAGTATTTGTTGAAAAAAACACTTGGGACGACGAGTGTGATGATCAATTGATGATGGCCTCTTATGCAGGAGGTATGAGTATTGCCTATAGTCAAGTGGGAGTGGCACATGCGGTGAGTTATGGCTTAAGTTATTTATTGGGCACCAAACATGGTATTGGAAACTGTATCGTGATGAATCATTTAGAGGAATACTATCCAGCAGGTGTGAAAGAATTCAAACACATGGTAGCGAAGAATAATATTGACATCCCAGTTGGCATTTGTGCGGATTTAACAGAGGAGCAGTTTGATGCGATGATTAACGTATCTCTTGGTATGAAACCATTGTGGGAGAACGCACTCGGAAAAGATTGGGAAACAATCATGACCCGTGAAAAGCTACGTGAGCTTTACGGAAAGCTGTAAGCTTTTCGAAATATTTTTCCCTTTACGGAAAGCTGTAAATAAAAAGGCCTCACATTACTGCGAGGCCTTTTTCGTACTTTTTAACCCATCAAAAATCTTTATTTTAAAGCCAAGACGTTCGAAAAATTTTAATTTTTTGAACAAAATCATAAGAGAGTATATTTTTTAGGCCTTATATTTCATAAAGGCCTAAAAAATTACTACTCGGCTTCCGCCACTACTTCTTTCACTTCTGGAATCATACGCTTCATCATGCCTTCGATACCTGCTTTCAATGTTACCATTGAAGAAGGACATCCGCTACAAGAGCCTTGTAACATCAGGTTGACGATACCGTCGTTATAACTTTTAAACTGTATTGCGCCACCATCCATTTCAACGGCTGGCTTCACATAGTTTTCTAATAATTCTTTCACACGCTTTACTACATCATCATCATCGGCAGAAACTACATTGGTTGCCTCTTGCTTCATCTTTGCCACTTCGTCTTCATTCACTACCACACCGCCTGCTTCTAAATATTCTTTTAAAAATGTTTTGATGGTAGGAATCACGTCCTGCCAATCTTCTGTATCATTTGTTTTTGTCAAAGTCACAAAGTTGCTTGCGATAAAAACACTTTTGATAAATGGAAAGCTGAACAATTCTTTTGCAAGTGGAGAAGGAGTCGCCAAAGACTCTTCTGCCACGTCTAAGCTTTTACCTGGATACAATAACTTGTTCGCCACAAACTTCATTGTTTCTGGATTCGGTGTCATTTCCGTATAAATGCTCACGATGGTATTGCCTGTTGTAATCATAATCTGCTGTTTTAATAGATCCAATACAAAAATAATCAAATTGACCGGCTTGCTAGCCTTGGAATGGGTATTCTGGCTTTATTTTTCCGATATCGAAAAATCACCCCCTCATAGGGGTAGCGCAATTTAGATTTTGAAAATGGTGACTAAGTTGGAATAATGCTCAACTTGGCATAGTTCAACATGATCTTCTTCTCTCCATTGTTATCAAATAGGATATTGGCAATGGGGTTATGGGCAGAACCCTCAATGGTCTTAATGATCCCAAATCCAAACTTTTGGTGCTCCACCTTCATGCCCTCTTCTAGTGCTGTTGGGTCGGCTGCTACGAAATTGACTGTTGGGATATGGTTTTTATTGACTGTATTAGGAGGCGTAACTGGCAAATAGCTAGGCTTGCTGCCAGTTGTGCTGCTACCTCCTGTCGGCTTGGTCGCGCCTGGGGCCTTAGGTTTAGACTCGTTCCAATAGCCTGATTTATTGCCCCCATGCATTCTATCATAAGCGCTGCCCCATCCACTAGTTTGGTTTCTTGCGCCTCCACCCGCACTGGACTTGTCTAATTTTTCTTCTGGCATTTCCTCAATGAACCTACTTGGGTCGTTTTGTACCAATTGTCCAAAGCGGTATCTAGAATTGGCATAGCTTAACCATAAATGTTTTTTTGCACGCGTAACAGCAACATAAAACAAACGACGCTCTTCTTCCAATTCTTCTCTTGTATTCACACTCATTCCGCTTGGGAATAAGGTTTCTTCTAATCCTACTACAAATACACAATCAAATTCCAATCCCTTTGCCGCGTGCACAGTCATTAACTTCACGGTGTCTTCGTTGCCCGTGTCATTATCTGCATCTGTAATTAAAGTGATCTGTTGTAGATAAGAACCTAAACTCTTGTCGCCTAATTCACCATCGTCATTACTTGGGCTCTCGGTCCACTCTTTGATAGAGTTCAATAATTCTTGTACGTTCTCATAACGTGCTAATCCTTCGGTTGACTTATCGTTAAAAAGTTCTTTAATAATATTTGTACTCTTACCCACTTGCACGGCAACATCGTAGGCATTGTTCTTTGTTAAGAGGTTTTGAAAATATTTAATCATCACCACAAACTCTTCAATTGCATTGAGTGTGCCTGCTTTAAATCCAAAACCTTTTGCTTTTTCAAGCACTTCAAAAAACGTAATATTTTGTTCGCTTGCAATCACCAAACATTTTTCCACGGTAGTTTTACCGATCCCTCTCACAGGATAATTGATGATTCTTTTTAATCCTTCTTCGTCTTTGGTATTGGCGATAACGCGTAGGTAAGCAATAAAATCTTTCACTTCCTTTCTTTGATAGAAGCTAAGCCCACCATAGATCTTATAAGCAATACCTGTTCTTCTTAAGCTTTCCTCGAAAGACCTTGACTGCGCGTTGGTTCGATATAAAATCGCAAAGTCTTTATTGTAAAAATGATTTCTTAATTTATTTTCTTGAATGCTATCCGCTACAAATTTTCCTTCATCGTTGTCGGTCATCGTGCGCACCAACTTAATCTTATCTCCCTCGTCATTATCGGTCCAGAGTTCTTTTGGAATCTGTCCTTTATTATTTTTGATGACATAGTTAGCCACTTCAATAATCGATTTACTACTACGATAGTTTTGTTCGAGCTTCACCAGCTTCACGTCGTCATAATCTTTTTGAAACTGTAAAATGTTTTCAATCGTCGCACCACGGAAACTATAAATACTTTGCGCATCATCACCCACCACACAAAGATTTTCGTGTACCGCTGCAAGTAGTTTTGCAATTTGATACTGCACCGGGTTGGTATCCTGGTACTCATCAATTAAAATATATTTAAACTTGTGTTGGTACTTATGTAATGTTTCTGGGAAGTCACGCAATAGTTCGTGCATTTTAAAAAGCAAATCATCAAAATCCATTGCACCACTTTTAAAACAACGTGCTACATAACTTGCATAGATTTCTGCAATCTGTGGACGATTCGCTCTCGCATCTTCTTGCTTTAAAAAATTATCCATCGCGTATTCGCTCGGACCAACCAAGGCGTTTTTAGCAGAAGAGATGCGGTTGTGCACCACGTTGGGCTTATACAATTTATCGTCCAAGCCCATATCGTTGATGACCTGTTTCAAAACAGACCTTGAATCGTCGGTATCATAAATGGTAAAACTCTGAGGATAGCCCAACTTGTCGGCTTCTGCCCTTAATATGCGCGCAAACACGCTATGGAAAGTACCAATGTATAAATTGCGCGCTTCGGTGTTGCCAAGGGCTTTTTCAACCCTTTCTTTCATTTCGGCTGCTGCCTTATTGGTAAAAGTAAGGGCTAATATATTAAAGGAGTCTACTCCGCTATGCATCAGGTGCGCAATACGAGAGGTCAATACTTTTGTTTTTCCACTGCCGGCTCCAGCAATAATCATTAATGGTCCGTTCAAATGAAGCACGGCCTCTCTTTGCTGTTCGTTTAATCCATTCAAATACGCTTGTTGCATTCAGCGAAGATACGTTTAGTTAGGAGCATTTTAATAAGCGTGGAAAACTAAAAACATAAAAAAGTAATAACCAAAAAATAACCCCACCCGTTTATGGGGAGAAGATGCGAAAGCATCTGATGAGAAGAAAGGTCATAAATAAAAAACCTCACTCGTTTATAGAGTGAGGTTTTTTTATAAAGAAGAGAAAACTACTTCTTTTCTAATAATTTAAAGAATTGATCCAATTGAGGTAAGATTACAATTCTAGTTCTTCTGTTTTTTGCTCTGTTTGCTGCGCTGTCGTTTTCAACCAATGGTGCATATTCACCTCTACCTGCTGCAGTCATACGCTTAGGATCTAACCCATAAGTGTCTTGTAAAATACGTACCACAGTAGTTGCACGCTTTACAGATAAATCCCAGTTGTCTTCTAATACAGAACCGTTGTCTAATAATTGCTTAGAATCTGTGTGGCCTTCAACCATAAACTCGATAGAAGGTTGAGCTGCTAATACTTTAGCTACTTTACCTAAAACAGTCTTTGCTTTATCAGTTACGTTAAAGCTTCCGCTTTTGAATAATAATTTATCAGAAATGTCAACATATACTACACCCTTATCTATTTTCACATTTACGTCATCGTCGTTCAAGTCGCCTAACACACCTTTTAAGTTCATCACTAGGTTCATGTTAATTGAATCCTTACGTGCCATTGAGCTTTGTAAACCTTGAATGTACAAATCCTTTGCACCAATATTGTCTAAAGACTTTTTAATACTTTCAGCTTGTGCGCCAGTAACAACTGACATGTCTTTTAATTGACCTAATACTACGTTGTTGTTTTCTTTTAAGAAATCAATTTGCTTGTTTAAATCTGCAACTTGTTTTTCTAAAGATTTTCTATCAGCAGCAATTTTATCAGCATCATTTTTTGCTTTTGCTGTAGCGTCTTGTGCATCACGATATTTGCTTTGAAGATCTGCATAAGCGCCATTTAATTGACCATATTTCGTTTCTGCCTCTTGTAATTTTTTAGGGCTAACGCAAGAAAAAGCACCTAAGCTTATAAGGGCAAGCGCTAAAAAAATTTTACTTTTCATGTTAAGTCGGTTTTAATAAATGAATAATCAAGTTATTGCTCTAACAAAAATAGGGAACTACGGCTAAGGAATAAAACAAATATGAAAAATCACATCTTTTTAACAAACAATATCATCGGTGATGCCATATTCTGGAACATAGCCCTTAAACTGCTTGAAAAAATCAACAATTAAACGCATATCGGCTTTTTCGTTGTCACTTGGGTAAATGGGATCAGCAAATACCACACGTCTTTGTCCAAAATCAAAGCCCACCATTAAAATGGGCACATGTGCATTTTTAGCTATATGATAAAAGCCAGTCCTAAATTTTTCTACTTTGGTTCTAGTGCCTTCTGGTGAGAGTGCAATATGAAAGCGTTCGTGCTTACCATAAAGTGCTACCACTTGATCTACCATATTGCTTTTTTTGCCCCTATCTACTGGATGACCCCCTAAAAGCCTAAAAAACCAGCCAGTTATGGGGTTAAACAGCTCTTTTTTGCCCAAAAACTGCACAAACTCAAAGTGTAATTGCTTGCGTACCGCTAAGCCAAGTAAAAAATCCACATTATGGGTATGCGGTCCAGCAATAATCACAGATTGCTTTAAGCTATAAGGAAAATCGCCCTCGGTTTTCCAGCCCCTCACTTTAAAAAACCACCATGCTAAAAATTGCTGTAACATATGTATAAATTAAAGATGCATTAATAAACCAGCATTTTGAACTGGGTTTACTTCTACTGCCTCGATGGTTTCTGTTTTAAATTTTGGTACAGAAGCTTTCTCCACATTTTTCAAATAAACCTTGTCATAGTATTTTAATAAAATATCAAAAGCGCCTAAAATATTATTTTCTACAAAGTAATTTACAGCCGTTTTGGTTTCAAGGCCGCCCAGTTTTTTTTGAATTCTTAATGTAGCGGCAATTAAATCAGCAACAGCGAATTTGCCATAACCTTGCACAATAAATTGAAGTCGGGACTCAAACGGAATCGCTATAAAATAACAAACACTATTGCGAAGGTTTTTAAAAAAAGACATAGGCAACATGTTTGTTCCAATTCTTTGACTTTCATCTTCTATCCAGAAATAGGTATCAGGTGATGCAATTGTAAACAAAGCGTTGGCTAAATTGTTTTCAAATTGCTCTTGACTGTTTTGTTCGTTTTGTCCAAGTGCACCAAAAGCAGATCCTTTATGATTGGCCAGTCCTTCTAAGTCGATCACTGGAATTTTGCTTTTTTGTAATTGATGCAATATTTCTGTTTTACCAGAGCCGGTATATCCACCCAACACTTTCATGTTATAGGTTTTTTCAAACTGCGCTAAAACCCAGTTGCGGTAAGCTTTGTAGCCGCCGGTGAGTTGTTCCGTTTTATATCCATACAAATCAAGTAACCATGCAACAGCAGCGCTGCGCATCCCACCTCTCCAACAATGCACTAATATAGTAGGCTTCTTGCCATTTGATTTTTCGTACTGAGCTACCCATTGCTCCACAGTTTCAATCATGCCCAACATCTTAGTGCCAAAAAATGGCAATCCTAATTTGATAGCAGCTTCTCTGCTTTCTTGTTTGTAGGTAGTGCCAATCGCAGCACGCTCTTCGTCATTGAAAAGTGGAAGTGAAAACGCATTGGGCATATGCGCATGCAAATACTCTCCAGGACTTCGAACATCAATAATTAAATAGTTGGATAAATTTTCAAAAATCCCATCACCCGTTTTTTGCACAGCCATGCTACAAATTTACTTGCTTTAATGTTTCTTTCAACGCTTCTTTTGTAAAGCTTTTAAAAGGGATAGGTTGGTAAGGAAATGCTGCCGCAGTTTTTAGTGCTGTAGCAAGATGAAATTCGGTTTGATCAAAGGCCAATGCCCATCCTTTTTCTTGCCAACGCTTGGCCAGGTATTCTTGTTCAGTTTGACCTGGAGTAGGCACCAAAATTAGTTTCTTTCCAAAGGGAATCAATTCCATTAAGCTGGTATATCCACCCCTGCTAACGATATAAGTGGCGTTTTGAATTGCCTTTGCCAGTGCCGGCCCGCTCAAATGAGGCAGGATGGACCCGTAGGCAGAAATAGCATTGTTTTGGGGCTGATTGGCGGTGCCTGCAACAATTTGAAATGGCTGACTCAATTGATTGCCTTCCTTCCAAAGGATATCCTGAAAAATGCTTCTTTGGGGTTCGGGTCCAGAAACAATGCCTAAAAAAGTCAAGGGAGCCGCATTTTCTTCGATGGCTGGGCTAGCCGCAAGGTCTTTAAGCCTAGAAAGGACATCCATATACCAAATGGGTACAGAAGGCTTTCGTTTGGGGTTGCCTAAAATACCAGATAAGTTTTGATCCCCCTCTATGTCGGGCACCCAGACCATGGTATAAAAAAGGGCGAACCAAGTATATTGTATCCACTGTAACAAGCGAGTGGTCCAACCAAAAGGCGTCTGTAAGTTCAGTTGATGTGTAATAAATATAGAAGGTGTTTTTAAATGAAAAAATCCAAGTCGATTGTCGGAAAGGATTAAATCAAATTGACACGAACGATTTGTTTTACGTAACCACAAAAACTCTCTTAGTATGTTGTACAAAATGCGAGGAATTTGTACCAACATTTTAAAAGCAAAGCCCCCTGCTTTTTTTGAATATCGAATACCATATCCTTTTAATTTAAGGAAAGTCAATTCAGGAAAGGCTTCTCTTAAAATAATTTCATGGGGCCCATCTGTAGCAATGGTTACACGATAGCCAAGCTCCTGTAACGCAGCAATGATGGGGATACATCTTGTTGCATGACCAAGTCCCCAATCTAAGGGTGCTATGAGTACAGATTTTTGTTGCATGAATAATTAAATCTTATTCAAATATACTTGTAAAAAATTGTAGTTTTGTATCCATGTTAAGAAGCCATATATATCTTGCCAACAATGATGTTTTAAAAAGACAGAAGCAATTGATATTATTGTTAGAAATACATGCCATGTTGTTTCAAATTGAACAAGTGGAATTGTTTTATCAGAACATCGAAGTGATTGATCTGAATAAAAGAAAAATCATTCAAGCACCACATTTAGTGAAGCGTGCTTTAAAAGACAATCCAGAAAAGCCCTTTGTCTTTGCCTACCATAAAAATTAGTTGAATTACCCTATCTTTAAGAGGACGATTGAAACAAATTGTTTTCATTAAAAGAAATGGGCATGTCATTTATCACAAAAGAAAAATCGGTTGCGCTTTATGCAGCATTGGTTTCATTCGGCACTTATGTGTTTATTTTTGGGTTTAGAAAATCATTTACAGTCTGCACTTTTGATGAAATGACTTTTGGTCCAATAGCTTTTAAGACTGCGATGGTGATTAGTCAAATGTTGGGTTATTTGATGGCTAAGTTTTATGGCATTAAATTTATTTCTGGACTAGAAAAAAAACATCGGTATAAAATTATTTTTTTATTAACGGGAATCGCATGGGCTGCATGGCTATTGTTTGCCCTTGTTCCAGCGCCTTATAGTATCTTATTTTTATTCATCAATGGGTTTCCCTTGGGCATGTTATGGGGTGTCGTTTTCTCTTATGTAGAAGGCAGGCGTAGTACAGATTTTATTGGAGCCGCTTTAGCAGTGAGTTTTATTTTTTCTGCAGGTTGGGTAAAGTCGGTGGGCGCTTGGTTGATGTTGCATTTTCACATCACCGAAACCTGGGTGCCTTTTTGTACTGGATTGGTTTTTGCGTTGCCGCTCGTGCTCTGTGTTTGGGGCTTAGAGCAAGTGCCAACACCCTCTGCTGAAGATGAAGCGTTGAGGGCTAAAAGAATTCCAATGACTTCGGAAGATCGCAAGTCTATCTTAAAAACCTATATGCCAGGTGTGATTGCTTTTGTTGCGATCTATTTATTTGCCACCATCTTTAGAGATATCAGAGATAATTTTTCTGCTGACATGTGGAAGGAGATGGGCTATGCCGCTAAGCCTTCTACTTTTTCTGAAACAGAAATCCCCATCACTATTTTAATTTTAATTTTAATTGGTGCAGTAGTCGCTGTAAAAAATAGTTTTAAAGCCTTCATGATTGCGCATGTATTTATTTTAATTGGCTTTGTAGTAGCGGGATTGTCTACCTATTTTTTCACGCAAAAAATGTTAGATCCTTTTTGGTGGATGCTATTGGTAGGCCTAGGTTTATACTTAGTGTATATCCCCTTTAACTCCATCTATTTCGATCGTTTAATAGCCGCTTTTTCCATCAAGGGTAACGCCGGCTTTTTTATCTATTTGGCAGATTCTATTGGTTATGTGGGAAGTGTGTCTGTGATGTTGGTGAAAGAAGGCATGACTTTAGATATTGCCTGGACCGCCTTCTTTGCACAGAGTGTAATGATCTTGTCCTTTGTAGGCTTGTTTATCACAGCCTATGCGATGTACTATTTTGCATCAAAATCTAAAATCACACCATTAATACAATAACGTAATCCCGTTGGTGGTGGACCGTCTTCAAACACATGACCTAGATGCGCCTTGCATTTGCCGCATTGCACTTCGGTACGCGTCATGCCATGGGTATTGTCTGGTGTATAAATGATAGACTGCTTTGTAACGGGCTCATAAAAACTAGGCCAGCCACAACCACTATCAAACTTGGTATCGCTTTTAAACAAGGGATTCCCGCAGGCTTTACAATGATAAGTGCCAATGGCTTTTGAGGTTTCAAATGCGCTAGTAAATGGACGCTCCGTCCCTTTTTCTCTTGCGATAGCATAGACTTCGGGACTTAAGATTTGTTTCCAAACACTATCTGGCACGACCACGGCCTCCTTGCTTGTTCTAGAATAGTAGGTATTTTCTTTTGTTGGCATGGTATTCGTTTTATTGGATTGCTTGATAGAGGCCTGGCCACATGCAGTTTGGCCAATCAAAAGGCAAAAACAAAGTATTTTATACATGGGAATGATTTCTATATAAAAATACTAACAAGTATTCAGATAATTTGTTGAGTAAATTATAAGATCCAGTTAAAAAAATTTACCACAGTTCGTTATCTTTGTCACCTATCAACACTATCCCATGTTCAATTTAATCTTATTTGGTCCTCCAGGAAGCGGTAAAGGCACACAAAGTGAAAACATTATCGCAGCCTATGGTTTGCAGCATTTATCTACGGGTAATTTATTGCGTAGTGAAATTGCAGATCAAACTACCTTAGGGATGGAAGCAAAAAGATTGATGGATCAAGGACAATTGGTACCAGACGAAGTAGTGATAGGTATGGTAGACAATTTCATGAATGCACACCCAGAAGCAAAAGGGTTTTTATTTGATGGCTTTCCAAGAACCACTGCGCAGTGTGTTGCATTAGATGCATTGTTGGAAAAGAAATCAAATGAAATTAATGTGGTGCTAGCCTTGGAAGTGAGTGAAGAAGAATTGGTAAAAAGATTATTGGGAAGAGGATTGACTTCTGGAAGAAGTGACGATACCAACGAAACAATTATTCGTGCTAGAATACAAGAGTATCATGACAAGACCACTGCTGTTGCTACTTATTACAAGCAGTTTAATAAAGTAGTCTCTGTAAAAGGAGAAGGTACGGTGGATTCTATCTATGCAGACTTAAAAGCAGAAATTGATAAAAGAATAAAATAATTCTACACTAAAGAATATAAAAAAGGATCAACATTGTTGATCCTTTTTTATTAAAGCTATCTGTTGATTGAATCAGACTTTTTTTAGATATTTAAACCGCCGCAAGCACTGATGACTTGTCCAGTTACATAGCTGCTCATATCGCTTGCCAAGAATAAAGTGGTGTTAGCGATTTCGTCTGCCTTACCAAAACGACCTAATGGAATTTTATCTAAGAAAGCTTTTCCAGCTTCGCCTTCGTTTAAATAATGTGTCATATCAGTTTCGATAAATCCTGGAGCAATGGCGTTGCAACGGATATTGCGACTACCTACTTCAGCAGCAATAGACTTCGTAAAACCAATAATACCCGCCTTGCTTGCTGCATAGCTACTCTGGCCTGCGTTTCCGCGTATACCAATGATAGAACTCATATTAATAATACTTCCACTGCGCGCTTTCATCATTGGACGAATTACTTGCTTGGTCATATTAAAGACACTCTTTAAATTGGTTTCCATTACATCGTCCCATTGTTCTGGAGTCATGCGTAACAATAAGTTGTCTTTAGAAATACCTGCATTGTTCACACAAATGTCTACTGTGCCAAAGGTAGCAACTACGTCGTTTACAAATGTTTCACAAGCAGCAAAATCACCCGCATTGGCTTGAAATGCTTTTGCCTTCACACCTAATTTTTCTATTTCAGCAACCAATTGATTTGCTTTTTCAGCACTACTATCACTTACATAAGTGAATGCAACACTTGCACCTTGCTCTGCTAATTTTAAAGCGATAGCGGCGCCGATACCTCTAGCTGCACCAGTTACAATGGCTACTTTTCCTGCTAATAATTTCATTAGTTTCTATTTTTAATAAACCAATAAGTATGCATCAATGCAATACTAATATTTACAAATATAACAGGATTATCCTGTTTTAAAAAACCATACGCAATCCATAATACACTACCAATCGTATTGGTCAATCTTAATTTTCTAACATCCTGTATTGCAAAGGAACCCACCACCACCGCTGTAGCCACATATCCTAAGAGTTCAATCATTTTTCTATATTTAAAATGTAATTTAATTTTTAATGTCAATTCAAACCTTGCAGGTCTAGATGCTTACGCTATCCTTCCTGGTGAATTGATTTTAATTCTTCAATGAATTTGCGTTCATTAGAAAGTCTTGGCACTTTGTGTTGTCCGCCCAACTTGCCCTTTCTTTTTAACCATTCGTGAAAACAATCTTTTTTAACTGCAGTGATTTGAGGCAGTCCAAGTGCAATGTCCTTATGTCTTTTGGCTTCGTAATCACTGTTTACTGCTTGCAGGTTTTTATCCAACGCAATTGTAAATGCCTGCATATCTGAAGGAGCCTGTTCAAATTCAATCAGCCACTCGTGTGCGCCGGCGCCCTTGTCTGACATATAGATAGGTGCAGCAGTATATTCCTTCATCACCACATTAAAGCTTGTACAGGTATCACTAATGGCTTTATCGCTATTGTCTGCAATCACTTCTTCGCCGAAGGCGTTGATATATTGTTTTAATCTTCCACTTACTTTAACACGGAAGGGATGGAGTGTAACAAATTGTACGGTGTCGCCTACTAAATAACGCCAGAGTCCGCCATTGGTACTAATAACGATGGCATAATTTTTCCCCAATTCCACTTTGTCTAATCCAATTGTTGTTGGATTTTCTTTTCCGTATTCTTCAATCGGCATGAACTCGTAAAAAATCCCATGGTCTAAAAAAAGCAACATGCCTTCTTCATCTAATCTGTCTTGTGCTGCAAAAAAACCTTCACTTGCATTGTAGATCTCTAAATAATTACAATCGCCACCTATGATTTTTTTAAACTGTTCTCTATAAGGTGTAAAGGAAACTCCACCGTGAATATACAATTCAAAATCAGGCCAAACCTCTTTGATGGTTTGCTTTCCAGTGATCTCTAAAATCCTTTTTAACAAAACCAGGGTCCAAGTGGGCACGCCTGCAATAGAAGTGACAGGCTCCTCAATCGTACTCTGCGCAAGCATTTCTATTTTAGACTCCCATTCATCCATCAGTGCAATGGACAATTCCGGTACGCGAATCAAGCCAGACCAAATGGGTGCATTTTGTAATAAAACGGCACTTAAGTCGCCATATTGTATGTCCTCTTTTATAGGATGCACTTGATGGCTTCCGCCAATCACCAATCCTTTTCCGGTTAATAAATCACTATCTGGAAATGCGTGGTAATATATGGTTAAGACATCTTTGGATCCTTGAAAGTGATTGTCTTCAATGCTTTCTTTGCTAAGTGGAATAAACTTACTCTTGTCGCTGGTGGTACCACTGCTTTTTGCAAACCACTCAACCGGTGTGTTCCATAAAACAGCCGTCTCCCCCTGCATGATCACATCTATATAGGGCTTAATGTCTTCGTATTCTTGAATGGGAACGGTTTCCTTGAACTTTCTAATATTGAACAAGCTACTGAACTGATATTTCCTTCCTATCTGTGTATATTGACCATGTGTTATCAGGTCCTGTAATACTTCACGCTGTGCAGCAATGGGATCTTTCACCCAGTGTTCAATTTGCCAATAACGCAATCTTGCTAATCTTGATAATGCGGGGCTAAAAATCTTCATAAGTTATTTTTGTCCCATTTCGATAATCCAATCCTTGCGCTTTAACTCAAAGTTGGTACCAAGGTATAATCGTCTTACGTGTTCGTCTTCTGCTAATTCTTCGGCCGTACCATGCTTGAATATTTTTCCTTCAATCAATAAATAAGCACGATCACAAATAGACAATGTTTCGTTGACATTGTGGTCTGTAATTAAGATCCCAATGTCTTTTAGTTTTAATCTTGCTACCACAGATTGAATGTCTTCCACTGCGATAGGATCCACGCCAGCAAATGGTTCGTCTAATAAAATAAATTTAGGATCTACGGCTAATGCCCTTGCAATCTCTGTCCTCCTGCGCTCACCTCCACTTAAACTATCTCCGTTATTGTTTCTTACTTTCTGTAAATTAAACTCATCTAAAAGGGTTTCCATTTTGTGTAAACGTTCCCCTTTTGTCAACTTAGTCATTTCTAAAATAGCCATGATATTATCCGCAACAGAGAGCTTTCTAAAAACACTTGCTTCTTGTGGTAAATAACCTAAGCCCATTTGTGCACGTTTGTACATAGGTAAATGGGTAATATCCTGTTCGTTTAAAAACACTCGACCTTCATCAGGTGCAATCAATCCTACTACCATATAAAAAGTGGTTGTTTTACCTGCACCATTAGGTCCAAGCAAGCCCACAATTTCTCCCTGCTTTACCGAAACACTTACCTGGTCAACGACCTTGCGGCCCTTGTATTGTTTAATCAGCTTATCGGTATGTATGGTAAGTATCACAGTTATTATTTGTACAAAAATAAGGGTAAAAAAGGCTATTTGAACCTAGTCAAATAATATTAACTATTTTTGCACTCTATGCATGTAACCGAACACTTAGCCAAAGCAAAAGATACATTGGTCTCCTTTGAGATCCTGCCTCCATTAAAGGGCAAAACCATTACTTCTATATACGACCATTTGGACCCATTAATGGAATTTAAACCATCTTGGATCAATGTGACTTACCATAGAAGCGAGACCATGTTTAAGAAAAAGACAGATGGTACTTTTGAAAAGGTAGATGTGCGCAAGCGACCAGGTACGGTGGGTATTTGTGCGGCCATCATGAACCATTATAACATCGATGCTGTTCCACATATTATTTGTGGTGGATTTACCAAGCGTGAAACAGAAGACGCTCTAATTGACTTACAGTTTTTAGGCATAGATAATGCGTTAATTTTGAGAGGAGATGCAGCTAAGAACGAGTCTAGCTTTGAACCAGAGCCTGGCGGTAATAGGTATGCAATAGATTTATTAAAGCAGGTGGGGCAATTAAATCAGGGCATTTATTTAGATGAAGACATTTTAAATGGAGGCAAAACTGATTTCTGTATGGGTGTTGCTGGTTATCCAGAAAAACATTTTGAATCTCCTAATTTCGAAATAGACTTATTAAAGACCAAAGAGAAAGTAGATGCAGGCGCAGACTATATCATGACACAAATGTTTTTCAACAACCAAAAGTTTTTGGATTATGTGAAAGCTTGTCGCGATATGGGTATCACAGTCCCAATTATTCCAGGTCTAAAGCCAATTACGAATAAGAAACAGCTAACTATTTTACCAAGAATATTCCATGTAGACATTCCAACCGATCTTTCTAACGCCATCAACAAGTGTAAGACAGATGCTGAATGTGAGCAGGTAGGAACGGAATGGTTGATCCAACAAAGTAAGGAATTAAAAGCAGCAGGTGTGCCTGTTTTACATTACTATACCCTAGGTAAGCCAAAAGTAATCAGAGACGTGGTTTCGGCGGTATTTTAATAGCTTATTTTTTTTGCTGTGCTTGTAAAAAATCGTTGAACTGATCTACTGTTAAATTCTTGGCAATGATCTTTTTGTCTTTGTCTAATAAATAAAAAGTCGGGGTCTTAAACACATCATACATTTGTCTGATGGTCGTAGGTTTACCTGCTTTTATTTCTGCATTGAAAGCTGCTTCGGTTTGATAAACATGCGACCAACCTGTATCAAAATGTTGATCTGTTAGAAATTGCTTCCATGCTGTTAGTTCATTGAAGTTGGTATTCACGCCAATCATTTGAACGCCAAGTTGTTTCCAGCTTTTTGAATAAAATGAATCCACTCTTGGCATTTCGGTTTTACAATGTCCACAAGTAGGATCCCAAAAAGCAATAAAAGTATATTTGGCAGCTTGTTTATAGAGTGAAAAAGCTTTGTTGTCAATCGTGTTTAAATCCAATGCAGGAGCGGCATTGCCAATGACGTTGGCCATAATACTATAGGCACGTTCGGTGATGGCTTTTTTAGATTCGTTGTTTAACAACACTGTATCTCCCTTGCTAAAAAAGTTTTGAAATAGGTGCAAGAATACTTTGTCTTGCCCCATGAATTCTGGACTGATATATTTATTGGTGAATTTAAAAAGTAAAAAAGGATAAATTTCTTTTCCAGTTTTTGCTACAGTTAACATGTATTGCACTTCCTCAATGATAGAGTCTGGATCTCTTGATACATAGTTTTTAAAATATTCATCCACCTTCGCTTCAAAAAAAGGCGTTCTAATTAAACGGTTGTCATTGAACACTACGTTGTCCCAAAAATGATTTTTTACATAATAGAAAGGATAGGTGGAATCCGCCTTGCCATTGATGATTGGGATAGCTGGGGCTTCTGGTCTTTGTAATACATCCAAGAAAAAGCGCATCATAGAATTGGGTGCGGTTGTAGTTATTTTTTGTCGCTCAACTTTAAAACTAGAATCAACGGATTTAAATTGTGCAATAAAATTAGCGGAGTCGGCTGCGGTTTTTGCATTGGCAAAACCTTGTTCTAATTGATTTTTCTGCATTCCTAGCTGATTCATTTTTTTTGAATAAGCGCTAAAAATGTCATTTTCTTTTGAACCAATGATTTTAAATTCAGCTAAGGCAAGCGTGTCTGCAGCAATTTTAAATTGTTGTCCCGCGTCCATTAAAAACTCAAAAAGGATGCTGTATTTTGGACTCACTATAAAATAGATCCCAGGAGTTAGCTTCTCCTTCCCTTTAAAATAACCTACACTTGCTTCGTTTACAATGGTTGAGTCAACCAATACACGACTTTGGCCATAGTTGGTTCCAAGGTATATTTTAGTGTTTTTATAGGGCTTTAGGGTGATTTCGATATTGCGACCTGCAGTTTGGATTGGAGCGGAGGGCTTTTTAACCAATTTATTAGTTGGTGCTGCAGTTTTAATTGTTTGTGCCATTATAAAATTAGCCGACAAAACGAGAACACCTAAAAAGAATAAAGCAAAGGTTTTTTGAAACATATAAAAGAAGTTAATGAACAATTTAAGTCTGTAAAAGTAAAAAATAAAAAACAGATTTGGGTTTAATTTAAGTCTAAGGAATGGCATAATCTAGTAGCAGGATTGTACCTTTGTTTCCGTGAGAAAGTCAAAACCAGCAATTATTCTAGAAAAGGTCCTTATTGAGGATTACGCCGCAGAAGGCAAGTCGTTAGCAAGAGTGGATGGAAAAGTAATTTTTGTGGAAGGCGCAGTGCCTGGAGACGTCGTAGATATTCAGTTGCAAAAAAATAAAACCGATTGGGCAGAGGGCTTTGCAAAAAAGTTTCATAGCTATTCTGAAAATAGGGTTCAGCCATTTTGTAGTCATTTTGGTGTCTGTGGAGGCTGTCAATGGCAGATGTTACCCTATGCACAACAGTTAATTTATAAACAACAACAAGTAGTAGATAACTTAACTAGAATCGCTAAGATCCCACTGCCTCCAATTCCAGCCATCTTGGGTGCAAAGCAAACCGAGGGGTATCGAAATAAAGTGGAGTATACTTTTGCTACGGAGATCTATATGTCATTTGAAGCTTTTAGAGCAATGAAAGCATCCGGTATCGAACAGGTTAAAAGTCCCGGCGATGGCGGCTTTCATGCGAGAGGGTTTTTTGAAAAAATCGTACCTATTGATACTTGTTATCTACAAGAAGAGCCAACTAACCTCATGCGTAAAGCAGTGGTGCAGTTTGCTTTAGATCATAAGATGCCCTTTTACAATATCAAACAACACCAGGGTTGGTTAAGAAACATGTTTGTAAGAAACACCACCAAGGGAGAGTGGATGATCAATTTGATATTGGGATATGAAGACAAAGAAAAACGTATTGCATTATTAGATTTATTATTAAAGCAGTTTCCGCAGATCACTACATTGCTGTATACCATCAACACCAAGCGCAATGACAGTATGCAGGATTTAGAGCCACAGGTTTATTTTGGAAATGGCTATATCACAGAACGCCTAGAAAAATTTGAATTTAAAATAAGTCCAAAATCTTTTTTCCAAACCAATTCTAAGCAAGCAGAAGTTTTATATCAGGTTACAAGAGACTTTGCCGAACTAACAGGGAAGGAAGTGGTTTATGATTTATATTGTGGAACAGGAAGCATTGGTATATTTTGTAGCGAACAAGCTAAAAAAATAATAGGTGTAGAATTTGTAGCAGAAGCGATTGAGGACGCAAAATTAAATGCTTCATTGAACGGGTTAACAGAGACTGCCTTTTTTGCAGGGGATGTGATTAAGGTTTGTGATGATGCTTTTTTTGAGACGCATGGCAAGCCAGATGTGATTATCACCGATCCGCCAAGAGCAGGTATGCACGAAAAATTGGTACAAAAATTATTAGAGATGGAAGCGCCAACTATTGTGTATGTGAGCTGTAATCCGGCTACACAAGCAAGAGACCTCGCTTTACTAGATGCAAAATATACGGTTACTAAAATCCAGCCAGTGGATATGTTCCCCCACACTTTGCATATAGAAAATGTGGTACAATTAAAAAGGAAAGATCTATTAAACGCATAATTTATGAGAGAATTTAGGCCCACAAGATTTGAGATTCTACCAACGATCATTAAAAACTTAATCATCATTAATGCTTTAATGTTTCTAGCGCAAAATACTTTTGCAGGACCTACCAGTGCATTTTCGGTGGAGGATTATTTTGCTTTACATGCATGGCAAAGTAGTTTGTTTAAGCCATGGCAAATGATCACGCATATGTTCTTGCATGGTGACTTTGGGCATATCCTCGGTAATATGTTTGCACTTTGGATGTTTGGCTCTGTATTAGAAAATGTATGGGGTCCAAAGCGCTTTTTATTATTTTATATTTTGTGTGGAGTGGGTGCTTCTGTGATTCATTTATTAATACTTTCTTACGAGTTTGTACCAATGGCTGCCGATTTAATGCAGCTAAGCCAGATGAGCGTTTCGGGTGCTCCTGCATTTAATGATGCCGTGCTGGTGTATTCAAAAGCACATAATATCCAGTTAACAAGAATATTAAGTGAGAACAATGTGAGCCTTGCGACACCTGGTATTCGCACCGAGATTATGGAGCTGTTAACCAATCATTATAATAAGATAGTCAATACCGCCACACTGGGTGCAAGTGGTGCAGTCTTTGGTATTTTAATGGCATTCGTTTATTTATTCCCGAACACCTATATCTATATTTATTTTCTTTTTCCAATTAAAGCAAAGTGGTTGGGGATTTTATATTTCTCTTATGAATTGTTTTTTGCAGTGCGTAATACTGCAGGAGACAATGTGGCAAGATGGGCACATGTGGGTGGTGCATTGGTGGGATTTTTACTTGTCTATATTTGGAATAAAAAGCAGCGAAGCAGCAGGTGGGAAAACTAATTCAGCGATTTGAACTAAAATAATTTAAACTAGTTATTGGTATCATGCAAACAACAGAACAATCAAAACCATTATTAGGTGCAGATAATAACGCGCTTGTGGCATTGCTATCGGTGAATTTAATAATTGCTGTTACATATGGCATGACTAGGATGGTCTATTTTTTAGAGGGATTTCCAATGTCGCAGTTTTATGACGAAGTGGTACATCATTTTATGTTGTCACCGTATTATCAAGAGGCATTAGAAAAACCATGGACTTTCTTCATTTACAATTGGTCCCATGATCAATTTTGGACCCTTTGTGGCAATATGATTTGGTTAACCGTTTTTGGTACCATCTTGCAAAATCAAAAAGCCAATAAGCATTTATTCCCTATTTATTTTTATAGTGGCATCCTTGGTGCAATTGCTTTTATTGCATTGGGTGCAGGCATTTCATTTATGGGTGCAGCATTAAGCATCATGGCTTTAGCTACTGCCGCTTTAAGTTTGAATCCGAACTATCAATTCAAGTTAAGTGGAACAGGAGGCATTCCTGTTTGGGCTATCTTTACAGTGTATGTTATCATACAAGTGGCTACAAATTTATCTGGAACGCCTGTTTTCTTTTTTACGTTGAGTGTGGGTGGATTTGTTGGTGTAAGCTATATGTATTTGTTGAAAAAGAAAATAGACTTAGGTGCATGGATGCATCTAATAGTTCAAAAATTCAATGGGTTTATGGCACCTAAAGCCGTAAAATAAAATTGAATAATCAAAGATGGCAAAAAAATCACGCATAAGAATTATTGGAAAAGGCCTGCTTTTATCGGTGCACCTTTTACTAGTGGCTTTGCTTTTGTATCCTCAATTTTTTATGCCGCTACAATGGATCTGGGTCAACGGATTTTTAAGTTTACTTGCACCCTATATCCTTGTTTTACATTTGTTATTTTTATTGATCTGGTTGGTTGCAAAACCCATACTGTCATTGATTTCTGTAGCGACACTAGTTGTTGCTTATCCTACTATTTTGGTTTTATTTGCTTGGCATCCAGGCACCCCTTTTTCGCAAAAAAAGAAGGACAATAGTTTACGCATTACTAGTTTTAATGTGAAAGAGTTTAATGGCAATACACCACAGCCAATAGGTCATAAGTTAAGAACAGAGGATATCGCTACAGCGATACAAAAATGGGATCCAGATATTATTTGTATGCAAGAGTACAATACCAAAGAGTTGAAAAACGATATTGCCAATCACGCAACTTATTTTGACAAAAAGTATCCCTATTCTTTTTTTTCTAAGGACCATCAAATCAACGAGGCAAATTATTTCGCAGGCAATATCATCTATTCAAAATACAAGATCCTTTACGCAGAAAGGGTGCCTTATACCAATCAAGAAAGTTTAATCTATGTAGACCTTTTAAAAGGAGACGATACCATTAGGGTCTATACCACTCATTTGGCTTCTTTTAAATTTAAGCAAAACGATTTTGAAGCCATTGATGATGTAACGGACGCCAATAGAACAGCATTAAAAGCCAAGTACGGAGTGCTGCGTAAAATGAAGAAAGCATTTATGACCCGTTCGGTTCAGGCAGCAACTATTCAGAACCAACTTGCTAAAAGTCCCTATCCAACCATCATCACAGGTGATTTTAATGATGTGCCAAGTTCTTACACTTATAAGCAAATAAAAGGGGAGATGCAAGACGCATTCTTAGTAAAAGGATTTGGCATTGGCGCTACCTATATGAATCTATCCCCCACTTTAAGAATTGATTATATCATGGCCGATCGCAGATGGCAGGTAAGGGGTTGGGAGTCGGTGGATGAAAACCTGAGTGACCATCATATGATTATGGCCGACCTTCAATTGATTAAGAATTAGCGATTCAATTAGGTAAAATAAAATTATCTTTGTGGCCTACTATGCCACTAAAAATATACAACTCACTTACACGTCAAAAAGAAGTTTTCGAACCTATTAACGCACCCTATGTGGGCATGTACGTTTGTGGTCCAACGGTAAGCGGAGAAAGTCATTTGGGTCATGCAAGACCCTTTATCACTTTTGATGTAGTGTATCGCTATTTTTTATACAAGGGGTATAAAGTGCGTTATGTAAGAAATATTACAGATGCAGGGCATTTTGAGGAAGAAGGAAAAGTAGCAGAAGACAAAATTGCCACCAAAGCAATTTTAGAAAAACTAGAACCCATGGAGTTGGTACAGAAATATACCAACCTATACCATTGGGCCATGACGCAGTTTAATAATTTACCACCAAGCATCGAACCCACTGCAACTGGACATATTGTAGAGCAAATTGAAATGATTAAAAAAATCATGGCAGATGGTTATGCCTATGAGTCTAATGGTTCTGTTTATTTTGATGTGGTGAAGTACAACGATGATTATTCAAAAAAGAATCAACCCTATGGTATTTTAAGTGGACGCAATATCGAAGAGCAATTAGATACCACAAGAGACTTAGAGAATCAAGAAGAGAAAAAAAATAAAGTAGACTTTGCTTTATGGAAAAAAGCACCGATTGAACATATCATGCGCTGGCAAAGTCCATGGGGAGAAGGTTTCCCGGGGTGGCATATTGAATGTTCTGCAATGGCGACAAAATATTTAGGTAAACAATTTGATTTACATGGAGGTGGCATGGATTTGCAATTTCCACACCATGAATGTGAGATTGCACAAAGTACCGTTTGCAATCATCAAATGCCTGCACGTTACTGGATGCACAACAATATGATTACCATCAATGGTCGCAAGATGGGCAAGAGTTATAATAATGTGATTAAGTTGAGTGAATTGTTTGAAGGCAATCATCCAGAACTAACACAAGCATACGCGCCAATGACGGTGCGATTCTTTATTTTACAAAGTCAGTACCGTGGGACATTGGACTTTAGCAATGAAGCTTTGCAAGCATCAGAAAAAGCATTGCGTCGTTTTATGGAAGGCTATGAGTGGTTACAGGCACAAAGCTTTGGTAAGGATACCCTTTCTAAAGACGAAGCGCTAGCGACCCAACTAACCACATGGGTGAATGAATTAGAAACCTTTATGGACGACGATATCAATACAGCTAAAGTAGTGGCTAATTTATTTGAGATCCTCCCAAGCATTAATTCCTTAAAGGACAAACATATTGCACAAGATGCAGTGGCGGGAGCTACATGGTCATTCGTACAGGCCCAGTTAAAAGTCTTTGTAGAATCTATCTTAGGACTAAAAGTAGACAAGGGAGCGAATCGTCAACAATTGAATGGTGTGGTTGAATTATTGATTGAAATCAGAAAAGAAGCAAAGGCCAACAAAGATTTTGCGACCAGCGATAAAATCAGGAATCAATTAGCGGCAATGGGTATTCAGTTAAAAGACGAGAAGGACGGATCTATGAGCTACAGCTTCTAGTTATCACTTATTATTATTGGAGTTATTCAAATGTGCCGATTAATGATCGCAGTCGTCTTCGTGTGCATGGTTATGCATCCTGCAACTATTGTGGTTATTGATATGTGCAATGATGATAAAAAAGGCCGCAGGAAACAATAAGTACAATTCAGCTTCTCTAAAAAGCATTCTGCAAAACATGAGCCCAATCCCTAAACTAAATAACAGAATTGGCTTAAAGCTATGGTGGTGCTTTTTATAACCATGGTACAATGAATAGGCACCAATGGCAAAAGAAAGTAGGATCATGCCAAATTCGAACTTGGAATTATGTAATATATTGATTCCAAGTAGCGGAAGGCTACTAAAAAATAAAGGCAATAAGGCACAATGTATGGCACAGGCCAAAGAAGTACCAATTCCAATTGCATCCCAGTTCCAATTTTTAAACATAGTGCAAAGCTAAGCCAATACCCTGAAAATAATAGTAACTTTGTGCTGCATTTAAAACCCAATCAGATGTCAAAGAAATTCATCACCTACCTTGTTTTTTTCGCAGTATTGCTTGCAGGATTTTATTATTTCTTATTTAGGGGAACCGATAACTGGAAAGTAAAAATGCCTGTACTAAGTTATGTACAGCCTTTTTCATTCATCAACCAGGACGGGAAGATAGTCACCGAAAAAACCTTGCAAAACAAAATCACTGTAGTAGAATACTTTTTTACTACTTGTAAGGGCATCTGTCCAAAGTTGAATAAAAACATGAAGGAAGTGTATTTGGTGTACAAGGACAATCCAGATTTTCAAATTCTTTCACATACTTGTAATCCTGAAACAGACTCAGTGCCGGTGTTGAAACACTATGCCGATTCAATGGAAGTGAATACGGATCAATGGATTTTCTTAACTGGCCGCAAGGATAGTTTGTATCAAATGGCAAGAGGGTCTTATTTATTAGACGATCCTAAAAACAATGTGGTTAAAATTGAGGATCAATTTATTCATACACAGTTCTTTGCTTTAGTAGACAGAAAAGGAAAAGTAAGAGGAAAAATTTATGATGGCTTAAAAGCATTAGAAGTGGAGCAATTGAAAGTAGATATTGGCAGATTGATTAAAGAATAAATTTTCAAAACGCTTGTATTAAAACAAGTAAAAAATAGCGGAATGATTTTTGTAACAGGTGCAAGTGGTTTAGTGGGATCGCATTTAATTCAGTCATTATTGACTAAGGGTTTAAAAGTGCGCGCGCTGTATCGTCAAGCTGTGCCTGTATTTGCTGGTTCCGAACACTGTGAGTGGATACAAGGAGACATCCTAGACCCCATTGGTTTGACAGAAGCTTTAGAAGGGGTGGATTATGTGTATCATTGTGCAGCTATCGTTTCATTTGCACCGGGTGCTGCTGCAAAAATGATTCAATCCAATGTAGAAGGCACTGCCAATGTGGTGAATGCATGCTTGGTTCAAAAAGTAAAAAAATTGGTCTTTGTAAGTTCTGTTGCTGCACTTGGAAGAATCAGAGAAACTGAAGCCATTGACGAGTCAATGCACTGGACACCTGAAACAAGTAATAGTGTATATGGACAATCTAAATATTTAGCAGAATTAGAAGTGTGGAGGGCCATGGAGGAAGGCTTACCGATGGCGATTGTGAATCCGGTGATTATTTTAGGCGCTGGGGATTGGAACAATGGCTCTTCGGGTATTTTTAAATCTGCTTACAATGAATTTCCATGGTACACGAGTGGAATGAGTGGTTTTGTAGATGTATTGGATGTAGTGGATGCGATGCAAATTTTAATGGAAAGCAACGTGACCGGACAACGTTATGTATTAAGTGCAGAAAACTTACATTATAGAAGCTTGTTCAATGCCATTGCAACTGCATTTAATAAAAGACTGCCCCATAAAAAAGTAACTCCGTTTTTGGCGGGCATGGTGTGGAGATTAGAAGCCATAAAGGGATTGATTACTGGTAAAGCGCCATTGTTAACCAAAGAAACCGCAGCTACAGCACAAGCCACAGTTAGGTTCAACAATCAAAAATTCTTGAATGCATTTCCTGCATTTCAATACCGAAAACTAGACGATACGATTATAAGAGTCGCAAAAGAATTGAAAGCGATCCATCAACTACCTTAGATAATCTATGCTAGCGATGCTTTTTTTCAATTAGCTTAATCTTCCATCATTTTTTTCCAAATTGCTGGGATTCTTTTGATCCATACAAATTCTCTACGCTTTATACTTGCATCTTCTGCAGGGAAGCCCATGTATACCTTATTGCCTTCAAGTGTATTGGTTACACCAGCTTGTCCAAGTACCACGGCATTTTCTCCAATGGTCAAAGTTTTACTCACGCCTACCTGGCCCCAAAGGGTTACGCCGGCTTTGATTTTCACTCCACCAGCCACACCTACCTGAGCTGCGATCAAACAATTGGCCCCTAATTGGGTATCATGACCAATATGCACCATATTGTCCAACTTGGACCCCATCCCAATAATGGTATCCCCGCTCACTCCGCGATCGATGGTACAACCAGCGCCAATTTCAGCCTTATCTTCAATAATCACACGTCCACAGCTAGGCATTTTAACATACCAAGAAGGCCTATTTTTCTTTGTATTATAATAAAATGCGTCTGACCCAATTACGGTATTCGCTTGAATCACAACATGGTCGCCGATGATGGTATCCCCTAAGATGGTTACACCTGGATGAATGATACAATGGTCTCCAATTTGCACATTTGCGCCGATAAAAACATGGGGCATCACAATGCTATTTGCTCCCATTTTTAAGTCAGAACTGATTGATTCTGTGCTTATTTTAAATGGTTTAAAGTGATTGACAATTTTTGCATAGGCATCAAAAGGTGCATCACAATACAATAAAGTTTTTCCAGCTGGTATGGTTACCTCTTTGCTATTTATAATGATACAAGTAGCAGCACTATTTAAACAAGTAGCATAATATTTTGGATGATCTACAAAAACAATATCACCATTTTCAACTTGATGAATTTCATTGATTCCTGTGATTAAAACTTGGTCGTTACCAACAATTTCTGCGTTTGTAAAATCAGATAACCATTGTACCGAAACGGGTGCGGGAAGCTTCATATGCGTGATTTTGGGCTAAATCAAAGGTAATGCGCCTTTTTTATAAAAAATATTTTTAACCAAAATACTTGCCACTTGACAGCAAAAAAATCACAAAAAAAACAAAAACAAAAACACATTTTAATAAGAGAGTATAAAATATATGAAACGCTGTAATCCTTTGTTTGTAAATGTTTCATCGATTTAATATTTTTTACAACAGAAAATAAGAACGAAAAATATTGCTTGATTTTTTAATTTCTAATCGTTTAAAATCAATCCCTCAAAACTTCATTTGTGGATAACCCCAAAAAATTTGTTTACAATTTTTTTTGAATTCGAATAAAGTATATTTAATATTGTGATGGGAATTCAATTCCCGTACTTACTAACCCATCTATATACGAGGTCCCACAACAGTGGGACTTTGTTTTTTCAGCCGCTCAAACAAGTACAATTTCATGGACTATTTTTTAATCTACAAACCTTTTCAAGTGCTCTCACAATTCACTTCAACAGAAGGCAAGTTGTGCTTAAAAGATATCTTACATGTACCAACAGATGTGTATCCAGTTGGAAGATTAGATTATGATAGTGAGGGTTTGTTATTGATTACAAATGATAAAAGCATCAATCAACAATTATTGAATCCCATTTTTGCGCATCAACGCACTTATTGGGTACAAGTAGATGGTGCCATCACGCCAGGCGCTTTAGCGCAATTAACAAAAGGGGTGACAATCAATATAGAGGGCAAAGCCTATAAAACTAAGTCAGCGAAATTGGAATTATTGCCAGATTCGGTTCAAGTGCCAGATCGCAATCCTCCTATTCGATTCAGAAAAAACATCCCCACTAGCTGGGTGGCGATTCAAGTTACAGAAGGTAAGAATCGTCAGGTGCGTAAAATGTTTGCACAGGTAGGATTTCCTGTCTTGCGTTTAATTAGAGCAAAGTTGGGCAAGTATACCATTCAAGGCATGCGTCCGGGTGACTGTCTTTCTTTAACGGCGGCCGAAGTTCAGCAAGGCTTCTTTCGCTAATTGACTGCTAAGTTTTACTTTTGCAGTAATCCAATAAAATATTAATCGATTATAATGAGTCATTTATCAGAGCAGGAAATTATTAGAAGAGAAAAGCTACAAGCACTAGAAGCAGCAGGGATTGATCCTTATCCTGCCCCATTGTACCCCGTAACGCACTTATCTCAAGATATCAAGGGTCACTATACCGAAGAGACAAAGGAGCAATTTGCGGCTGTTTGTGTGGCTGGACGTATCATGAGTGTAAATGACAAGGGTAAAGTGTTATTTGTAAAGATTCAAGATGATCAGGGAATTTTTCAGTTATATATAAAGAGAGACGAGATCTGTCCAGACGAAGACAAGACCTATTGGGATGTCATGACAAAGAATGGCTTGGACCTGGGCGACATTATTGGTGCAACAGGTTATGTGTTTACGACTAAAACTGGAGAAACTTCATTGCACGCATCTACCTTAACCTTGTTGGCAAAGTCATTAAAACCATTGCCTGTAGTTAAGCGAGATGAATCGGGTCAAGTATTTGATGCGGTAACAGATCCTGAATTTAGATACCGTCAACGCTATGCCGATTTAATTATCAATCCAGAAGTGAAGGAAACTTTTACGAAGCGTACGATATTAATGAATACCATTCGTCAGTTCTTGAACGATCGTGGTGCATTAGAGGTGGATACGCCGGTATTACAAGCCATTCCAGGTGGAGCTGCTGCAAGACCCTTTGTGACGCACCATAATGCCTTAGATGTACCATTCTATTTACGTATTGCGAACGAGTTGTACTTAAAGCGATTGATTGTAGGTGGATTTGACTGGGTCTATGAGTTTAGTAGAAACTTCCGTAACGAAGGGATGGACCGTACACACAATCCAGAGTTCACTGTATTAGAATGGTATACTGCGTACAAGGATTATTTCTGGATGATGGAAATCACAGAGCAGTTATTTGAAAAAATTGCATTGACCTTACACGGTACCACAGAATTAAAAGTGGGCGAAAAGACCATTAATTTCAAAGCACCCTTTAAGCGCATCAGTATCTTAGACGCTATCAAAGAAAATACAGGTATTGATATCAGCGGTATGGATGAAGCAGGATTAAGAGATGTATGTAAGCAATTAAAAATAGATGTACCACCAACCATTGGAAAGGGCAAGTTGATTGATGAATTATTTGGTGCAACAAGTGAGCATACTTATATCCAACCCACTTTTATTATAGACTATCCAGTAGAGATGAGTCCTTTAACAAAGAAGCACAGAACCAAAGAAGGTTTGGTAGAGCGATTTGAGTTAATGGTAAACGGAAAAGAATTAGCGAATGCTTATTCTGAGTTAAATGATCCTATTGAACAACGCAAGCGTTTCGAAGATCAATTGGCCTTGATGGAAAGAGGAGATGATGAAGCAATGTTTATAGATCATGACTTCTTAAGGGCATTGGAATATGGTATGCCACCAACTTCGGGTATTGGAATTGGGATAGATCGTTTATGTATGATGATGTTGAATCAGCCATCGATACAAGACGTATTGTTCTTCCCGCAGATGCGCCCTGAATCGACGCATGAATAAAAGGGTTTAAAAAAATCAAGGCACCCGTTTATGGGGTGCCTTGAAAAAATCATAAGAGGTTAAAATAAAAGAAGCGTACATTTTTGTTACGCTTCTTTTATTAACGAATTAATCTCTATAATTCAAAGCGGGTTTGATATCACCTAATAATGCTTTGTATTTATAATCCCCAATTGCTTTATTAAATTCTTCGGTTGCTTTTTTAATCAATTCAGGATTACTCATTAAATCAATTGCAGTTAATGCCATTGTTTTACTTGCAACCAACATGCCCTTTGTTCCAATCTCGGTACCACCAGAGGCAATTGCTTGCCAGCTATGTGCAGCAGTTCCAGGAACCCATGTAGCAGCGCGTAGTCCAACTGTTGGTTTTGCATAACTAACATCACCTACATCGGTAGAACCACTATTGCCTTCGTTGATATAAGACAATGGTTTTACAGAAGCTGCAGTTGCAATATCTACTGGCGCAACCATTGTTGGTTGAAGCTTTTTACCAAAGGCAATTTCTGCTTCTGTATAATTTACACCACCTACTTTATCTAAATTGGTTTGCATCACTTCTGCCAATGTCTTATTAATTAACAAATCGTGTGTGCCCCCAATGATATCGTATTTCATAGAAGTACCTGTTCCCATTGCAGCACCCTCGGCAGCTTTTACTACTCTATCAAAAATTTCTACCACGTCTTTTCTTTTTGGATGACGCACATAATAATAGACTTCAGCAAAATCAGGAATCACGTTAGGCGCTTTACCACCATTCGTAATCACATAGTGAATTCTAGTTTCCTGAGGAATATGTTCGCGCATCATGTTCACCATATTGTTCATCGCCTCCACCGCATCTAAAGCAGATCTACCTTGATCTGGCGCAGCTGCAGCATGTGCAGAAATACCATAGAACTTAAATTTAGCAGACTTGTTCGCTAATGCACTAGTCGTGGTTACTGCATTCGCATCATCTGGATGCCAGTGAATGACAGCATCTAAATTCTTAAATAACCCTTCACGCACTAAAAATACTTTTCCGCTACCACCTTCTTCTGCAGGGGTGCCATATACTTTGATGGTGCCTTTTAATTTACCAGCAGCAATTAAATCTTTAATAGCAATTCCTGCAGAAACGCTAGCGGTACCAAATAAATGGTGTCCACAAGCATGACCAGCATTTTTTCCAGCAATCGGACTTCTATCTGCTGATGCAGCTTGATTAATCCCAGGTAACGCATCGTATTCGGCTAAAATACCAATTGCTGGGCTTCCAGTACCATAGGTAGCAACAAATGCAGTAGGAATACCCGCTACACCTGTTTCCACTGTAAAGCCGGCATCTCTTAAATGTTGAATATGCAAAGCGGCGCTTTTCACTTCTTTATAACCCACTTCTGCAAAATCCCAGATCTGCAAAGCGGTTTTTTTATCTGCATCATAAGCCTTGGTCAATGCATTCAAAGCAGTTTCTTTGTTGGCATTGATTTGAGCTGTTGCAGGGTCTACTTTAGCTTTCTTTTGGGCCCAGGCACCAAAGGATAAAAGCATCATTGCTCCAAGGAATAGTTTTTTCATCTTGTTTTTTTTAAAGCATTATAAAAATAAATCAGTGTATAAATGTCCTCCAGGTACGACAGAATAATGAGAAAGGTCGGTAACGCCCTCCGCAGCCAATACGCCTTCGTCAATAAAAGTTTGACCCGTGTAGACCAAAGGTTTTTTAGTGACGATCGCATAAGCTGCATCAGCAAGGATGGCAGGTGTACGACTCATATTAGCTAGCGCTTCACCGCCTAATAAATTTCTTACAGCTGCAGTATCAATCGTAGTTCGAGGCCAAAGCGCGTTAACTGAAATTTGATCTTCTTTAAATTCTTCAGCCCATCCAAGCGTCATCATGCTCATATTGTATTTGGTAATGGTATAAGCCACATGTGGTCCTAACCATTTTGGTGCCAAGTTAATGGGAGGAGATAAAGTCAAAATATGTGCATGAGTCGATTTTCTTAAATAAGGCAGCGCGTGTTGAACGACTAAAAAAGTACCACGTACATTGATGCTATGCATCAAGTCAAATCTTTTACTAGGAGTATGTTCCGTGTCTGTTAATTGAATGGCAGAAGCATTGTTGATTAAGATATCAATGCCACCAAATTTGTCCACTGTTTGTTGAATGGCATTGGCAATTTGTGCCTCTTCTCTAATATCTACCTGTACAGCTAATGCACTTACACCTAGCGCTTCCACTTCTGCAGCTGCAGAATAAATGGTCCCACCTAAACGAGGATCTTCCTCCACCGATTTTGCCGCAATCACAATGTTGGCGCCAGCTGCAGCTAATTTAAGAGCAATGGCTTTGCCAATTCCCCTGCTCCCTCCAGTAATGAAAACTGTTTTTCCGAGAAGTGTTTTGTCAGACATTTTATTTGAGTTTATTGAAATGAGGTATAAATTATTTTGAAATAAAAGCTTGAATTAAAGCAGCGGTTTCCCTGCAAGCTTGTTCTAAAATATCGTTTTTAACCACCGCATTAAATTGATCGCTATGACTAATTTCATATTCGGCTTTGTCTAAACGCATTTGCATTTTTTCGGAAGACTCGGTATTTCTTTTTTCTAATCTTTCTTTTAACACTTCGATAGAAGGAGGCAAAATAAAAATGGATAATGCTTGGTCTCCTAATTGTTTTTGAATGGCAATAGCACCTTTTACATCAATGTCTAATACGGGCGTTTTGCCTTGTCTCCAAATTCTGTCTAATTCAGATTTTAAAGTACCGTAATACAGTCCTTCATACACCATCTCGTATTCTAAAAAATTGTTTTGCTCAATATGTCCTTCAAAATCGGCAGGGCTAATAAAATGATAGTCAATTCCATCTTGCTCCGCGCCTCTTGGAGCCCTTGTGGTTGCAGAGACAGAGAATGCCAGCTGAGGATAGTTGGCTAATAAAAATTTAGTAATAGATGTTTTACCAGCTCCAGAAGGCGCAGTTAAAATGATCACTTTTTTTTGTGGTTCAGACATGGGACTAAATTAAGCAAATACCATCTAAATAAATAATAATAAATGAGAAATAGAAAGCGCAAATAGGTTGTATATTTAAAGCACAAAATATTTAATACACCCTCTAACTTTTATTTAATAATCGATCATTATGCAAAAACAATTTTTCACTTATTTATTCTTGCTGACTGCTGTCATTGCGATAGCACAAAAGCCAGCCGAAGAAGGTTCAACAAAAGCAGCGGCATTTAATAGAGCGTTAAGCTTAGAGCAAAAAGCCGAAAAAACAGGTGAAGTCACTATTAAGGGACAAAAAGTGCCTTATAAAGTAACGGCAACCACGCAGCCAGTATGGGATGAGGAAGGAAAAGCCATTGCAGGATTGTTCTATGTCTATTATGAGCGTACCGATGTAAGCAATAAAGAAACAAGACCATTGGTGATCTCTTTTAACGGTGGACCAGGTACTGCAAGTGTTTGGATGCATTTGGGTTATACAGGGCCAAAGAAATTAAAAATAGACGACGAAGGTTATCCAATCCAGCCTTATGGATTTGAAGACAATCCAGAATCATTATTAGACGTAGCGGATATTGTATATATAGATCCAGTGAATACAGGCTTTTCAAGAATAGTAGACAAAGCTACACCAGGCTCTAAATTTTTTGGAGTGACCGCAGACATTAAATATTTAGCAGACTGGATCAATACTTTTGTGGGAAGACAAAAGCGTTGGGCATCTCCTAAATTTTTAATTGGAGAAAGTTATGGTACCAATCGTGTATCAGGATTGTCATTAGAATTGCAAAACAGACATTGGATGTTTTTGAATGGTGTGATCTTGGTTTCCCCAACAGACCTTGGCCTAAAGCGTGATGCAGTATCAAGTGCAGCCTTACGTATCCCTTATATGGCAGCCACTGCATGGCATCATAAAAAGTTAGCTACAGAATTTCAGTCTAAGGAATTAGAAAAATATTTACCAGAAGTAGAAGCATTCACTATCAACGAATTGATGCCTGCATTGGCACAAGGCGGTGCATTGCCAGCAGACAAGCGCAAAGCGATGGTGAAAAAAGTGGCAAGCTATATTGGTTTAAAAGAAACGGCGGTAGCAGAACAAAACATGGAAGTTCCATTTGATTATTTCTGGAAAGAATTATTACGTGATCAGGGTAAAACCATTGGTCGATTGGATTCAAGGTATATTGGCATGGATAAAAAAGATGCAGGACAAAAGCCAGATTACAACGCAGAATTGTTGTCTTGGGAACATTCTTTTACACCAGCAATTAATATGTACTTAAGAGACGAATTAGGTTACAAGACCGATTTGAATTATTATATTTTTGGTCCAGTACAACCATGGGATAACAGCAATAACAATACAGGGGAGAATTTACGTATGGCAATGATGGAAAATCCTTACTTGAATTTATTGGTGCAATCAGGATACTACGATGGCGCATGTGATTACTTTAATGCGAAGTACAATATGTGGCAGATGGATCCAGCTGGAAAAATTCAGGACAGAATGTTCTGGGAAGGCTACCGCAGTGGACACATGATGTACTTGAGAAAAGAAGACCTATCCACTAGTAATGATCACTTAAGGGTATTTATTAAAAATAGTATTCCAAAGGCTGGAGTTCCTGCAAAGTTTTAGTCCGCTACTAAAAGTTAGCGAACTAAAACTTTCGATAATGATGAAGAAAAAAGGCCACGCATGCGTGGCCTTTTGATTTTTAGATCTTTCCGAATTAAATTCTTTTTATATCTGCACCCAATGCTTGTAACCTTGTATCAATGTATTGATAGCCGCGGTCTATTTGTTCAATATTTTGAATCGTACTTTTGCCTTCTGCGCTTAATGCTGCAATGAGCAAAGCCTGTCCTGCTCTGATGTCCGGACTGCTCATGGTAATACCACGTAATGGATATTTACGACCAAGGCCAATCACAGTGGCGCGATGCGGATCACACAAAATAATTTGTGCACCCATGTCTATTAATTTATCTGTAAAGAATAACCTACTCTCGAACATTTTTTGATGAATCAACACAGAGCCTCTTGCTTGAGTGGCAGTGACTAATACAATACTCAATAAGTCGGGTGTAAAACCTGGCCATGGATTATCGTAAATGGTTAAGATACCGCCATCCATATAAGTTTGAATTTCATAATCCTCTTGTGCAGGAATGTAAATATCATCTCCCTGAATTTTAAAATCAATACCCAATAAACTAAATTTTTCTGGTATGATGCCCAAGTGTTGCACGCCTGCATCTTTAATCGTGATTTCACTTTTGGTCATTGCAGCGAGTCCAATGAAAGAGCCAATCTCAATCATGTCTGGTAAAATACGATGTTCTGTGCCGGCTAGTTTAGACACTCCTTCTATTGTTAATAAATTACTTCCGATCCCATTAATTTTTGCACCCATTCGATTGAGCATGCTACATAGCTGTTGTAAATAAGGTTCACATGCAGCATTGTAAATGGTGGTGATCCCTTCTGCAAGTACTGCCGCCATTACAATATTGGCTGTGCCAGTTACAGAAGGTTCATCTAATAACATATAGGTACCACTAAGTGTTGGTGCGGTCAAAGTAAAGCATGCTAATTTTTCATCGTAAGCGTAGTTGGCGCCCAATTTTTGAAAGCCAATGATATGTGTATCTAATCTACGTCTCCCAATTTTGTCTCCACCGGGTTTAGGTAGATAAGCTTTTTTAAAGCGCGCTAAGATAGGCCCCGCCAACATGACGCTTCCACGCAAGCGACCACTCTTTGTTCTAAACGCTTCTGAAGCTAAGTAGTCAGCATCAATTTGATCTGCCTGAAAACGATAAGTTCCTTCACTTATTTTTTCTACACGTACCCCCATTTCATGTAAGAGTTCAATGAGTAAGTTCACATCCACAATGTTTGGGATATTGGAAATAGTGATAGGCTCTGTGGTTAACACCACCGCAGACAATATTTGTAGTGCTTCATTTTTTGCACCTTGAGGAACAATGGTGCCTTTTAATGCTTGACCACCTCTTACTTCAAATGAACTCATAAAATGTATTTGTGAAACGAAAATAAACTTTTTCTTTACTTTAGGACATAAAAAATCCCATCTAAAAGATGGGATCAATAAATATATTTAATCGCAATTATCTTTAAAAACGTTTTTTAAAATTGCGGTTGTTGTTGTTTCTTCCGCCGCCACCAGTGCCAGGTCTGTTGCGGTTGTTCTGCCAACGTCCACCTGCTGGACGGTATTCATCACGTTCAAAATTCTGATTGCGGTGTTTAATATAAGGGGTGTTGCTAAATTCCAACTCACCACCAGTGATCGCATTTAATTCGCTACGAATGGCATCATCTTGAACTAGTTCTTTATGCCAGTTGCTATAAGCCAATTTCATGTAGTGCGCAATGGTATGTGCAAAGCCAGTCTTCTTTTCAGGATCCTGTTCTGCCATTGCTTTATCAATCACCAACTCTAAATTTTTACCTAAGTGCGCATATTTGATTTTGCGACGAGGGTAAGGTAAAGGGTCAGGCTTTTGTTTATAGGTTTCTTTAGTAGGGATTGGATAAGGACTGTCCACTTCCAATTTAAAACCACTCATAAAGAATAAGTGATCCCATAATTTATGCTTGTAGTCCTCGATATTCTTCAGTTGCGGATTTAGGAATCCCATCAACTCAATCACCACCTGGGCTTGTTCTTGTCTTTTTGCTTTATCCTCAATGGTCAATAGATGATCCACCATCCTCTGAACGTGACGGCCATACTCTCTCATCCCCATGATGCTTCTTGCTGTATTGTACTCCATGTATATATTACTTCAACGAATAACAAATGTAAG
>JACCDH010685555.1_pt1 | contig 36087 bp, 31 predicted proteins | sample 7442481 | NCBI WGS metagenome assembly JACCDH01 (sample SAMN15323433, study PRJNA562643) | freshwater metagenome | isolation source: river surface water | place: USA:Blue River Watershed | collected 2017-08-15 | reverse complement strand
GTTTGCTTCGTGAAATTGAAACCGGTAGACATCTGATATTTGTCTTTTAGAACTCCCGCTTCGATGCCCACTGTGTAATGCATAGAGCCTTTGTCAGCGTTGTTTCTGATATCGTTGTAAATGCTGTTGTTAGTGCCAGGTAAAATTCTGTCACTATAGTCAACTTGATTGACCAAAGCCAGATAGATATGCGTGCCAGGTTTTGGCGGGTCATTTGGTTTTTTATCGTCTTTAGGCTTTTTCTTGCTGCTGTCCTTAGTTTCGAGTCCCTTCTCTGTGCTTGCATCTACCAATACTTGTGCTGGTTCTATAGGCTGTACCGTTTTTATTTGTCCCAGTGTTACACCATCCTTCTGTTGAGTTGGTGTTTTGGTTAAAGGCGTTTCAGGTGTGGAATTGCCATCAGTAGTCGAGCTAGAACTTTGTAACACTATATTTCCCGGCCGAGCAGAGCCAACAGAGCCAGGTTGAGGATTGGTATTTGGAGCAATTTGAACTTTGTTACTGGAGCCTTGCGTATTGTTCTTGGAAGCTGGTATATTGTTCTGAGTTGTTGCAGCAGGAGCAGGGTTTTGTGAAGCATCTATTACTAGCTCCTGTGGTACTTTTGTGTTTGAAGTATTGGTTTCGGTTTTTGTATCAAAGTCGGTTTTGTTTTCAGACACATTCACAGAAGTGTTTTGGGTGCTGATGTTTTGTTTGTTATGATCCGTCAGTGCAAAGAAAGCAGAGGCACCTGTAATGAGGAGCAGGATGCCGGTGCTTAGCCACCAGAAAGCCACGCGACGGCGTTTGGCTTTTTTGAATTTATCCAGAGTAATAGGCCAGTCTTCGGGATCAGGTTCTATAATAAACTCATCGAAAGCATTGGCGATGCTGGTATCGGTAGCAATGGTGTTTTTCTCGATATCCAGTTTTGCTTTGGTGGCCAACCAATCGTTGTCAGAAATTTCGAGTTCAAAGTCGGAGAAATCAGGACCAGCGGGAGCATTTGTATCAGGTTGTTCTTTGAATACCGAAGTTTTGTCATCTATGGCATTGAAGTCTCTGTCGGAAACAAAGAGACTGAAGTTTTTGAGTCCTTCTTTAAACAGTTTATCTATATGTATTTTTTTGCGTGACAAGATGGTATCCTTATATAGCTTCCTGTAGTTTTTTAATTTCCGTTTTCAGAAAGGCGCGGGCTCTGTTGAGTTGCGACTTGCTGGTACCTTCTGAGATGCCCAGAATTTTTCCGATATCTTTATGGCCCAGACCGTCGATGGCGTACATATTAAAGACCAGTTTATAGCCATTTGGAAGACGGTCGATTAAGTTGAGCAGTTGTTGTTGGTTGAGACCATCAGATTCTATGAAATCGTCATCGGCCAGGTTGTTATCCTCATTAAAGTAATAGTCGTCTCTAACGAATTGTACTTTGTTGATTTTTTTCACCATATCGATAGCGGTATTCATCATGATACGCGTGATCCAGGTATTAAAACTACTGCGCCCTTCGTATTTGTGTATATTGAGGAAAATTTTAACGAAGCCATCCTGCATAGCATCACGCGCATCGTCAATATTGACCAGGTAGCGTCTGCACACCCCTAACATTTTAGGGGCAAACATTTTGAAAAGTTTCTCCTGAGCCCAGGCCTTTTCTGCTTTGCAATTCGCTATGATCTCTTCAATTTCGCTCAAGTATTTGCTTGTTTACCAGATTTGACGGCAATTTAGGAAAAAGGTTGCACTATTATTTGCAATAATTTTTATTAATGTCTGAATTTGAGGAAGATACGCTTTTAAATTCAGAGAATGAAGCACTTATACTTCCCACAGGGGCGTCTAAGGAAGCATACAGACATAATATTTTCTGAATAAGTATTTGCAAATCTAAAATTTTCTCTTACCTTTGCAGTCCTTTTAAAAATTACACGTCATGAAACGTACATTCCAGCCATCACAACGCAAAAGACGCAACAAGCACGGCTTTAGAGAAAGAATGGCCACCGCAAACGGTCGTAAGGTATTAGCCGCAAGAAGAAAACGCGGTCGTAAGAGACTTACAGTTTCTGACGAAGGCAGACATAAACGCTAATCGCCTGTCACCCTATGGGTGAGATGATGCCTCTTAGACTGTCTAGAAATGAACGCTTGAAGAATGTCAAGCTTATAGATAGTGTCTTTAAATCTGCTATTGCTGTAAAAAGTTTTCCTTTAATTTTTAGTTACAAACACTCGGATTTTCCAACTGATGTCCCATTACAATTGTTGTTTACGGTATCGAAACGCAATTTCAAAAGGGCAGTAGACCGGAACAGGATTAAACGTGTATTGCGCGACAGGCTACGTTTACAGAAGCCTGAATTGATCAAGGCTCTAAATGGTAAACCAGTTTTTGGCGCCATTATTTATACTTCCAAAATCCTGCCTGATTACCAGGAGATAGATAAAGCTATTCAGAAATTAATACAAAAATTGCATGAAGCGCATCGGTAGTTATCTGGGAATTTTTCTGATCCGATTGTACCAATGGTTGATCTCGCCAATGTTTCCTCCCACTTGCCGGTACACCCCAACCTGCAGTCAGTATGGCATTGAGGCACTTAAAAAATACGGCTTGTTCAAGGGTAGTTACTTAACTTTCAAAAGAATTATGCGTTGCCGACCAGGCGGTGGTCACGGGCACGACCCGGTACCATAAAAAAAGCCGACAATTAAGTCGGCCTTTTATTCCATAGCTTTAGCCTTGTAATACATTTAAAATGGTTGGCACCACTTGTTTGGGGAAGTTCTCATTTAAACATTGTTAAAACCCCAATATCCCCATATATGACAAAATTCAGCAGGTTTAAAAGTTAATACAGTGATTAATCGCTTATTGAATGACTGTATTTTATTTTGTTACTCTTAAACTTGATTCAAAAAAAACCTATATTTTTGACAAATAGGGTCAATGGCATAAATTTTTTCATTTTTTTTCGCATTTTTGTTTTTTTACTAAATAAAGTTACCAAATGTTAAATCAAGTTAAAATCCTCAGAGTCTTACAATTGATTTCTATATTGAAGAAGCAACCTGCTAAACCTATTAAAACTCTGGCTAGCATCCTCGATAACACCGAGAGAACTGTTTACAGGTATTTGGATTTATTAAAAGAACTTGGTTTTGATTTGCAGAAGGACGAGGCAGGGAGGTTTTATATTGTCGGCGATTTGGAGAGTAGTTCTAATAATTTTACACCCGAAGAGGCCAATTTGCTTACGGAATTATTGTTAAGTTCTGCCAACAAGAGCAAACTCAAGGACTCTATTCTCAAAAAAATCTATCTTCAATCAGAGGTGGCTATACAAGGCAATAATTTGCTCAACGCCCACCTGGGTAAGATCATCGACAATATCAGCCGCGCCATCATCACCAATAAACAAATCATCTTAAAAAATTACCACTCTGTAAGTTCTGCTCAAATTTCCGACCGCATTGTGGAGCCTGTTAAATTTACAGAGAACTATACATCGCTCTGCGCTTTTGAACCAGAAACTATGGAGAATAAATATTTTAAGGTAGAACGTATTGCAGATGTTGAAGTGTTGGAGCGGCCTTTCAAATACCAAGATCAGCATAAATATTCTCAGCCGGATGCATTCGGTTTTGCTGCCAGTCAGGAAGAGCAAGGTTATGACATAGATCTTCGTTTGAGTGTGCGTGCCTATATATTATTGAAAGAAGAGTATCCAATGACAGGGAATTTCTTGAAGCAGGAGCCAGGCAAGAACACCTATCGATTGGTGTTAAAAGTGAATAATCCCGCACCAGTATTGCGTTTCATCATGGGCTTACTGGGAGAAATAGAAGTAGAAGGTTCTTTTGAGTTCCAGGAATATCTTTTGAGTCACATCGGAAAATTGTTCATCATGAAACCGGAGGAGTATTCTTTAGGTGACGAAGACAAATAATCAGGTTATATGAAAACATTCCCTTCTAAAGTTGATTTTAAGGTAGTCGCACTTCCTGTGTTGGTGCTTGGTATTACTACTTGTATGATGGTAAACGATGGTATTTGGGTAGGAGTAATTGTCAATCTCCTTACTCTTGCAATGGTCTTACACGTCTTTTACAGCATTCGCTATACCATTGATGGGCAGTTTCTCCACATGAAGGTCAGTTTTTACAAATATCCGCCAATAGATATTCAAAAGATTCGTTATATCGATATGACGAACTCTTGGCATTCTTCACCAGCTGCCTCATTAGACAGAATGAATCTGCAATGCGGTAAGATGGGTACTTTTACAGTATCACCCAAAGACAAAGAGACCTTTGTGCAGATGCTCTTGGAGCTTAATCCGAATATCGAAATAAAGTCAGGTAAACATGCGTAATTATTGCATCGCCATTATTGTCTTGTTTGGTTGTGGGACGCATCCATCCGTCAAAGAGAACAGCTATGCCACTAAGGGCAAAACATTGAACAATTATTACACAGATGTAGTCAAAAGAATTTGCGGATCAGACATAGGAAATTTGGCGTATACAGATAGCAATACCACTTGTTTTACGCTGACAGAGGCCGATTCGGAGCAGTGTTTTGTGTTTGCGTCTGAGATAGATTGTGGGTATGCAGGGGGTAATTGCGGTCGGCAGATTAGTGTTTACCAAAAAGAGAGAAATGCGCATTATGTGGCCTACCGATCTTGCGGATTTAATCTAATAGCAGGCATGCAACAGCAAGGTGGTATTAGAAGTTTTAGATACGACACCAAAGAGGCGTATCAAATATTGGTAAAATATATGAATGGGCGATTTGTTGAAGATACCATTTATGTTAATGGATTGGATTATGACCTGGCAAAGACCATCGCCAAACCCTTGCATTTACAGGCCTACGATATGATGGCCGAAGGTGCAAAATCAAACAGCGCCTCTTATCAGGTTTGGAAAGAGCCCTTTCGTTTAAGTGCCAATAAGACCTTGGATCTAGTAACGGTTAACACACCTGGCACCGACTATTTCTTATTGGATAATGGAAAAATTGTATTTCATATTAATGATGTCTATTCATTCGAAGTAGCATCACCGGCTCAGGGAGATTATCCTGCCTTAAAGGTTTACGATTACGGGCACGTCAGACAAACCGTAGACACCAGTTATTTTGAAGGCAGTGTTTATCGCTATAATCTGGGTTATGGTGTTTATATGCCCGAATAAGCGTTTATTGTTTGATGAACTTTTCTCTGTATACCCCCTGATCTGTTTCAATACATATTTGGTACATGCCTTCAGAGAGAGCCTCTATCTGTATAGAAGAACTCGATTGACATTCTAAAATTGTTCTGCCAGACATATCAATGATGGAAATTTTATTCATTGTAAGTTTGGTCTCAATCGTTAAGTGCGACTGGGCAGGGTTAGGATATATTGTAAGAGGTTTAAGTGTTTGAGATTGTATGTCGGTCGACCAATAAGGGAAAGATGGAAAGGTGTTATTATCATACCAGTTTTTGATGCGATTGCCAGAAGTTTGAATGGCATTGCAATCGTCTTTTAGATAATTTTTTGCTGAATCGTATTGGATAAAGTATGCAAAGTTCAACCTAAAACTCTCTCCTACGTTTAGATTACCAATTTTTGCAGACATCATAAAACGACGATCGCCTGACTGATTGCCACCTATATTTAAATCGCAAGGCTTTTTGTAAATACTAAGATCTCTAACAATTGGTCCTGACATTAAACGATAAAAATCTGATGCCTTATTAGGATTTCCTGAAATTGGATCTGCAGAATTATTGTATCCGGTAAAATAGTGCATATCATGATTAAGAAACTGACAGGCAACCATTGGGGGATTGTTGCCAAAACCCGATGGCAGGTCGTCGTTATTGTCTGCATTATAGGCATAGCCAATATTCAGGTTGGAATCGCATGACACATAATCATCACCATAGAAGCCAATATCGGGATCGTTCATAATTCCAATATATACATCCTCATATGTTTCACTGCTTAAGTTAAAAACTATAAAATCGAAAATAATTGTTCTGTTTGCCAGGAAAATGCTGTCTTTTTCGCTGGATTTTTTATTATTATAGGCATAACAGGATGCGTTAATTTGGAAATTAAGTGGTTTAGCTTTAGGCGTAAAATGTTTGATGGCATCATTAAATACCCACCATAGCATTTGATCACCTTTGATATTAGGGTAATCACCTTTGAGAGGTTCATATATGGAATTTTGGTCGACATCCACATAAGGCGCCATTAATTGTATTGTATTTGGTTCAGGATTGCCGGGCCATTCTAGAATAGAAGTTGGAATTTGATAACCGGCTTTGTTGCGGTTGGTAATAAAATCTTCAATTTCCTGACGGCGCACCGACCAGATGCGATTGTATTTAGACACAAGGCTTGGATCGTGCGTGAGTGTATTGATATTTAGGGGACCACTGATATAATCGCTACCATAAGATTTATATGACTGAGCAGAAACAAAGTAGTTAGTGTCTCCGGCTACTTTTGCGCCCAGCCATAATTCAGAAGAATACATGGTGTTTTTGCAAGAGATGGAAGATAACTGCATTTGAGGATTGTTATTGAATACTCTGAAAAGATCTTCACCATTAAACCAGGTGCCATCGTTAGCAATATTTGCATGCACATCATTAATATTTATTTCAGAAACAGAGCGTTTGTAGGTGTTGATGGCGTTATGGGTAAACTTTTCAAGAGTGAAAACTGATCGGTCTATATCAAAAATTCCTGAATTACAGGCAGCGATATAGTGACCGTTTTGAGCCTCGAAAGTCATAAAGAAGTGGTCGTTGAATTTAAGTAAGGCATTTGAGGTCATAAAACTATCTCTGAAAGTAGCGGCATCTATTGGGAAATATTTAACAGAGTTGCCAAATTCTATAAGGCCCCAGGGAGTTCCGAGTAAAATTGTACCGTTATTGGCCCTTGTTAAGTGATCGATTCGATTTGGTAATAATTTAGCGATCTCACAATAAGTACTAAAATAATTTTTCACTGGAGTGCTTACAGATTGATCTATGACATAAAAAGTATTGATGCCATTTTCAGGAGAGGCATTGGAGAACCAGACTCTGCCTTTGTTATCAACTTCAACAGAAAGGATGCGTCTTTCGTATTGAGGCATTAGAATGGAAGTGACAGGCGTTGGTATAAGCGAGAAAGCACCATCTTTGTAGTGCAGGAGTCCGGAGTTAGTAGCCAACCAAAGAGATTTGCCATCAGAGGCCAGGTCGTTGATGGTATCAAAGAACCTGCCTTGAATTTTAATGCGTTGTTGTCTAAACGCACCGTTTTTGAAAGAGAATAAGCCATTGCCTGAAGTGCCGATAAAAAGAGAATCTTTAAAGATTTGGAGGGTATTGCACTTATCTGGACTGCTAACCTGTGAGAGAGAATCATTTTTCCAGAAGTGCAATCCATTGTCTGCGGCTATGTAAATGGTATTGTTCCATTCAAGACCATCGGTGAAAATACCGGAGTTAAACAAAACGGTATCTTTAGAGTTTGAGTCTGTTCTAATCAGGCCATTGAACTTTCTTGTGTTAAAATATTGCATACCTCCGTAGCCCGACCAGATTCTGTTTTGTTGGTCTTTAAAAATGAAAGACATGCCACTACGACCATTACTAATTTTAGTAACACCTGGAATAGATTGACTAAAAAGTTGAGTGCAGTAAAATAGAATACTTAAAAGTAAAGGTTGTTTCATAATCTTTATGTTTTAGACAAAGATAAATAAAGAAGTGCTGCAATGGTAAAAAAAACAATATTATAGGGTTTTGCATTTGGTGTTTTAAAAAGTAAAAGTAATCATTCGATAAAAATTACATCTAATTAGAAAAAGTGGAAGAGCCAGAAACCGTAAAACTCATCAAATTTGGGTATGGAATATGGCCAATATTATCATGTATACAACCATGCCAATGGGGTGGAGGATTTGTTTAAAGAGGAAGCAAACTTCAATTATTTTTTAATGACAATACAGTATTTTTTGACACCTGTTGTCGAAATGCATGTATATTGTTTAATGCCCAATCATTTTCATTTATTAATTAAAGTTCGTGAAGCAGATGACATTAAGAAGCGATTGGAACAATGGCAGAAGGCATTAAAGTTGGAAAGAAAGAAAGGTATTAAGGACGAACGATTTTGCATGATGTTGAAAGATCCTGCCTTGTTTATTAAGCAGCAATTTTCGAATTGCTTTAATAGTTATAGCCAAGCTTATAATAAGTATCACAAGCGCAAAGGGTCATTGTTCAGGAAAAGTTATAAATACAAAAAGGTCGGTGATAAATTGTATTTAAAACAATTGGTGTTATACATACACAATAATGCTGTTCATCATGGATTTTGTAATCAATTAACAGATTGGTCGTATTCATCTTTTCAGGAATATATGGATGATGAACATGGACTCGTGGATAAGAAAGAAATCTACAAATTATTTAAGGGGAGGAAGAATTTAATTAGGCATCATCAACGTTGGAAGAACCCGTTTAAATTAGATGAATTTTAGAACAGGTCTAAGATTTTGAAATTTAGAAGATTAGGTGTTTTTTTGAAATGTAAGTAACTGATTTACATCCTAACCCTTCCAGGGTTTAAACCCTGGAAGGGTTAGGAGAATGCAACCTAAAAATCCAACTTATAATAAAACAAAGGCAAAAACCCTAACTGATACTCTTCCTTAAAATTCGGGGTCTCTGATGTGTAAGAGTATTTTAAAATGTTCTTTCTGTTGGTCGCGTTTACCAGGTCGATCGCAAACTCGTGGGTAAGCTTCTTAGCATTGATCTTATAGGATAATCTCAAATCGAAACGGCTATAACTCTTGCCGAATCTCAATGTGTTCTTCAATGAATCCTGCTCAATATACTCGCGCTCTCTTCTGCTGGCCAATGTGTCCATCGGCGAATAACGACGAGCACCAGCGAAGGTTAATTTGCCACCTACGCTTAATACGCCGTGTTTGCTAACTTTCCATTCTTTTGCAAACAAACCGTTCATGGCGTAATTGGTATTGAAGTCGGAGTTTCTTACCACATTATCGCTGCCTTTGTACTTAGCATCAAACAAACTTACCGATACCAGATAGAAGTAGCCTTTGGTGAACGATTTCTCTAAAGTTAATTCTATGCCATAGTTGTAGCCTGTGCCTGTGTTTTGTAAGGTATCAGGAAAGAATCTGCTGAAACCACTGCCGGTATTGGCTAAACTGAATGAACTCATTCTGGTTTCTACTGGAATATTGGATAATTGCTGGTAATAGGTCTCTGCCTTGAATCGTTTGTCTTTGCCAATCACTCTGTCATAACCTAAAATATAATGCTTGCTGCTGGTCATGCCCATGTTGATATTATGCGGATTCTTATTGCCTGGTAAAATGTAATAATACGTATAAGCTGGTTGAATCTGACTGTGCACACCAAAACCGAAGTTCAAAGATTGCTTGTTGCTTAACTGATAACGCATGCCCAAACGTGGCTGGAAGTATTTAGCGCTGGTATGGTTCAAACCACTGGCTTTATCTGAAATGGCAAACATCTGAGCGGTAACACCAGCAGAAATATTCAGTTTTTTAGTGGCCTGCCATTTCATTTGTACATACGGCATTAACAATAAACCTGTTCCATCAGAATTCCAACGTGTGAACCATTTCCAATAATTGGCAGTATCCATATAATCAAAATTTCTGGCGCTGTCTCTGAATCTGAAATTATAAGAGGTGAGGTTCAATCCGTATCGCATGCTGGTACTTGGATTTAGTTTGGTGTTCACAAACAAATTGGCACCGGTAGTATTAATTCTGAAACGGTAATCCAGGTTCTTAACCAATGAGTCTAAAGCGAATTTATAAATAGGCTTTCCGGCTTCATAAATGGTATCTGTATTGTGTCTGAAAACCAATTGGTGTACGGCGGTGACTTGTTGATGGGTTTTGGTAACCACAGCTCTAAAGTAACTTTTAGGATTGATGTTCCACACAAAAGCAGATCCGATAACACCCATGGAAGAACCAAATTTCTGGTCTCTGTCGTCATCGCCATACAGCTCACCGCTACTTTGTTTTTGATCGCTAATCATGATATTGATATCGCTGTTACCACCAATGCCGAAGAAGTTGATATTGCATTTTTTACCTAAAGGAAAGTTGAGTTTGAACGAAGCATCCTGATAGCGTGGCACGGCATCTGTTCCAATTTTAATGTTCATTTTTTCGAACATCGCTAAAGTAGAATATCGGTATGTCACCAGAAAGGATGATTTGTGCTTTTTGGAAAGCGGTCCCTCTGCCAATAAATCCCAACCCAAAAAGCCAAACTGTGTGCTGTATTCATGTTTCTTATTATTGCCATTGCGCAATTTTAAGTCGAATACCCCAGCTGTTGAGTTGCCGTATTCAGCCGGAAAGGCACCGGTAAAGAAATCGCTATTGCCAAGGATTTTATTGTTGATGATGGATACCGGTCCGCCCGTAGTACCCGGAATGGCAAAGTGGTTTGGATTTGGAATATCGGCACCTTCTAAGCGCCATAGTACACCTTGCGGACTGTTACCTCTGACGACGATGTCGTTTCTTGAATCATCTGCTCCTTGCACGCCGGCAAAGTTACTGGCCATACGGGCTGGGTCGCCACGACTACCGGCAAAGCGATCGGTTTCATCCACAGTAAACAAACGCGCACTCACCAACGCATTTTGGTTGTTTGGCTGACTTTTGCGAGTGGATTTAACACCACCACCCACAAAAGACACAAAAGCTTCAGACATGTCCAGATTGAGTACTACTTCTTTGGCGGAAGTCAGGATAATGTTCTGCAGCACCAGGTCCTGATACTTATCCAGCGTTATCAGTAAATTATGTCTGCCAACACTGATGTCGTTGAGTTGGTATTCGCCTGCAGCATCCGTCATGGCAAATTTACCGCTGTCGATACCATTGGTGGTAATACAAACTTTGACACCTGATAAAGGCTGCTTGCTTTCCTTGTCTGTAATTTTTCCTCTCAGGGTTTGAGTCTGAGCAGAAAGACCGAGCATCCAAAGTAGAGATAAGCTGATAAGTAGTAATTTCTTCATATGTCTATCGCAAATAAATGTATAATTAATGAAATCTTGCCAAGTTAAAATTAAAAATTAGTCAACATCCATGGCGGTGTGGCTTTTCTTAACGACGCTTGACAGAATTCAGCAACAAAGTTGTGGGTTTAAGCACTTGATTTCAAATTGATTTTTCACAGTGATTGGATTTTTTGTTGCAATTATTACCGGTGGAGGAGAACATTCTTCGAAGGATCTCTTTGACCGTGGACCGCAGGTCCGACGGCTATAATTATGATTTCGTATTCATTTTTACTCTCTTATTCTCCCATAACCAGCCCCCCCCTAATTCCTCTTTCCTAAATCCTCTATCCTAAAAAAACCGTAAATTGGCCACCGATATGTCTCACTTAAAACAAGAATACCATTCGCCGTTTAATATGGCTGTCCTGGTTGCCGGTTTGGGTTTCTTCATAGACGCGTTTGATTTGTTTCTTTTCAATGTTTACAGAATGCCGTCTTTGCAGGAACTCGGACTCACGAACGAGGCGCTTACAGTGGCCGGCGAGCGCTTATTGGGATGGCAGATGGCTGGCATGATGCTGGGAGGTATCATCACCGGTGTGATTGCCGATAAAAAAGGCCGATCTATTGCCCTATACGGCTCTATCGCTTTATACTCGCTGGCCAATATCGCCAATGCTTTTGTGCAGGATCTGAGTACCTACGCGTTGATTCGCTTTTTGGCAGGTGTCGGGTTGGCGGGTGAACTGGGCTCGGGTATCACCCTGGTGGCCGAGAGTATGTCAGTTAAAAATCGTGGTTATGGCACCATTCTCGTAGCAACGCTTGGGGCATTGGGTGCCGTTTGTGCTGGTTTGGCCGGCGATTTTATGCCTTGGCGCTATGCATTCTTTGCTGCTGGTATAGCGGGTTTTGTGTTGCTGGTGTTGCGACTGAAAACCATGGAGACATCGGTATTTCTGGCCAATAAAAACACAGGTGTCGCTAAAGGCTCTCTTTTGTTAATCGTGCAACAAAGACAACGTTTCTTTAAATACCTGGCTTGCATTCTCATGGGTGTTCCTATCTGGTACAGCGTTGGTTTACTCATAACATTAACACCCGAATTGGTGAAAGAACACCAATTAAGTGGCGTTCAATTATCTTCTTGTTTTATTATGTTTCAGGTAGGTATAGCTACAGGCGACCTCAGTAGCGGGGTGTTCAGTCAACTATTTAAAACCCGAAAAAAAGTACTGCTTGGCTTCATGCTCTTCGGTGTTATGGCCACTGCGATGCACTTTTTTAGGATGTATCAGGGAGGGGGATTGGTGCTTACGGCTTTTTTAATGGGACTGGGGTGCGGGTATCTTTCGGTCTTTGTTACCTCTACTGCCGAGCAATTTGGTACTAATTTGCGGGTGACTGTCACGGCTACTGTTACAAATTTTATGCGCGGTGCGGTGATATTACTGATTCCCATGCATCAGGCCATTCAGCGTTGGATGGGGACCTCTCTTACTGTAAGTCTGATACTTACAGGAACAGTCGTCTGGTTCTTAGCCATTGCCTCTGTCTTATGGCTCAAAGACACCTACGGCAAAGAACTCAATTACGAAGAAATTTAAACGATTTTTCGTCGATAAGTCTGGAATAATTCAAAACAGTTCCGTCTTTTTTTTGTTATTTCGTTATTAACTTTGCTTGAAAACTAACTTATTAAAAAAGTATTAATCGCATTATAAATAATATTAATAACATAATTGATAGTAATACTATTAAATTTGTAAAGTAAATAATTCATCCATGGAGACTATTTTATCCAATATACGATTGCAGGTCAATGAGTCGCTTTACATCAAAGATCCTGAATCCAGTGAACTGGGTATCAATATTATTCAGTCGGGTATAGAGCTTATCAACGAACTGGGTTTTGAAGATTTTACCTTCAGAAAGCTGGGTCAGAAAATTGGTTCTAACGAAGCTTCTGTCTACCGTTATTTTGAAAGCAAAAACAAACTTCTGATGTACCTATCTTCTTGGTACTGGGCCTGGATGGAGTACCGCCTGGTGCTGGCGCTTACCAATATTCAGTCGCCGGAAAAACGTTTAGAAAAAGCTTTTATGCTCATTGCCGAAGATCTAAAGAAAAATGAAAAGTCGGGCAACTTCAATGTCTTCCTCCTCAGTCGCATCGTTAATTTCGAATCCTCTAAATCTTACCTCTCCAAATCCGTTGATAAAGTCAATAAAGAAGGGGCTTTTATGGCTTATAAACAATTCGTTGCGCGTGTAAGCAATATCGTTAAAGAAATTGCTCCGCGCTATAAATTTCCCAATATGCTTGTTTCCAGCGTTATCGAAGGGATTCATCTCCAAAAGTTCTTCGCAGAACACCTGCCGGGCCTAACAAACAAACAAAAAAATCACGACTATATCTACAAATTCTACATCGATATGGTCCTAAAAACCATTAAACACTAATGAAACTTTTAACGCCAATACAAAGATTCAGACGACTACTTGCTGCCGATCGCAAAGAAATTGGTCGTGTATACTACTATGCCATCTTTCATGGTTTGGTGAACCTCTCCATTCCTTTGGGTATACAGGCCATTGTTAACCTCATTCAGGGTGGACAGGTTTCCACTTCCTGGATCGTTCTGGTAGTAGTGGTTGTGCTGGGTATACTACTCACAGGTGGTTTACAACTTGCCCAAATGCGTATTATCGAAACGCTTCAGCAGCGAATTTTTTCTCGTGCGGCTTTTGAGTTTACTTACCGCCTTCCAAAGTTTAAAGCCTCGGTCATCGATCGCGATAGCGCGCCTGAGCTGATGAACCGTTTCTTCGATACTGTTTCAGTTCAGAAAGGGATGTCTAAGGTGTTACTCGACTTCTCTACGGCTACGCTTCAAATTATCTTTGGATTAATTCTCCTGTCTTTTTATCATCCTTTCTTTATCATCTTTGGTATGGGACTCTTTCTTCTGGTATTGGCCATCTTCAAATACACAGGGATCAATGGTCTTAAAACCAGTTTGAGTGAATCCAAATACAAATACCGTGTGGTGTCGTGGTTGGAAGATATCGCCAGAACACGTTTGTCTTTTAAATTGGCGCCGCACTCAGACTTACATATGCAGCGCACAGATGACAATGTGCTAGGTTATCTGCAATCGCGCGAAAGTCACTTTAAAGTATTGCGACATCAATACATTTTGTTGATTGTTTTTAAATCGCTCGTAGCAGCTGGTCTACTACTTATCGGTGGTTTGCTGGTACTCAATCAGCAGATGAATATCGGTCAGTTTATCGCAGCAGAAATCATCATCTTGTTGGTCATCAACTCGGTTGAAAAACTGATTTTGAGTATCGAAAACGTCTACGACGTTATCACGGCTCTTGAGAAAATCGGATACGTCACCGATATGGAAGTGGATACGACAGAAATAGGCTCTCAGGTAATCACAGATAAATCACCGGCCAGTGTCGAAGTCATCAACCTGAGCTTTACCCACCCCGGTGCTGCCAGTCCGGTAATTAAGCATTTCTCCATGAAAGTGCAGTCTGGTCAACATACCTGTCTTACCGGTCACAGTGGCTCTGGTAAAACATCTATGTTGTATCTGCTCTCTGGAATATATAAAGCCGAAAGTGGAACAGTTTGTATCAACGATTTGCCAATGGCCAATTATAAGACCTTTGATCTCTATCAACACATTGGTATTCGTCTGAATCAAGAACAAATATTTAATGGCTCTTTATTGGATAATATTACACTGGGCAGACCAGGTATCAATAACCAGGATATTTTAAAGGCCGCTGAGATAACCCTTTTGAAAGATTTTATACAACAGCTACCAGCAGGACTGGATACCATGCTCGGTGTAGATGGTATAAAATTGCCAAAAAGCGTGGTTCAGAAAATTTTACTGGCCCGAAGCATTGTTCACAAACCTGTACTTTTACTGGTAGAAAATGGCATGGAATTTTTAGAGGAACAAGACCGAAAGGCCATTATTGCATCCCTCACCAGCGAAGATCAACCTTGGACCTTGATATGTTCTTCCGTCAACAACGATATCATTAATGCTTGCAAGCAAATCATCGACATTCAAAAACCTGAATAATTATGCTAAACATCTCGCCTAACAGCATTCGAAATAAAATAAACAATACGCAATACCGGTCGTTTGCAGTTGTAGACTCGCGCCCAGCTATGCGCATTCTGCCAAAACTCATCCTATTTCTTTTTATTCCTGTCGTGGTGGTATTGTTACTGCCATGGACCCAAAATATTCGGGCTTTTGGGAATGTTACCGCATTGAGACCCGATCAGCGTCCGCAAACAATTCATTCCATTATAGCAGGTAGAATAGAAAAATGGTATGTGCAAGAAGGACAGAGGGTCAATAAAGGAGATACCATTCTCTTTATCTCAGAGATTAAGGACGATTATTTTGATCCTAATCTTCTTGAAAGAACCAACGAACAGCTCAAAGCAAAAGAACTTAGCGTGAGCTCGTACATGGAGAAAATCAAAGCCAATGACAACCAAATTTTAGCACTTACTCAAAGTCTTAAACTCAAACGCGAGCAAGCCTACAACAAGCTAATGCAGGCCTATCTCACTGTTAAAAGTGATAGCATCGATTTAATTGCTGCCCGAACCAATCTGGATGTAGCCAATGAGCAATTTATCAGGATGAAAGAATTGTATGGCAAGGGTCTTAAATCGCTCACCGATCTGGAAACACGCAAACTGAAACTTCAAGAGACACAAGCAAAGGTAATTGCACAAGAAAATAAATTGCTAAGTTCTCGCAACCAAATCATCAATGCTAAAATAGAACTCTCTGCAATTAATGCCGACTATGCTGATAAGATTTCAAAGAGCGAATCGGATAAGTTCTCTGCCATGTCTAACATGTATGATGCAGAAGCCATGGTTACCAAGATGCAGAATCAATACGTCAATTATGTAGTGCGTTCTGGTATGTATTATATTTTGGCTCCTCAGGATGGGTACATTACAAAAGCGATAAAAACAGGGATAGGTGAGACCATCAAAGAAGGCGCCGAAATTATCAGTATTATGCCTGCCAATATTAATCTGGCAGTCGAAATTTATGTGGCGCCAATTGATGTGCCTTTGCTGGAAAAGGGTAGTGTGGTGAGGGTTCAATTTGATGGATGGCCAGCCATTGTTTTCTCAGGTTGGCCCAGTGTGTCTTATGGTACCTATGGTGGAAGGGTAGTGGCTATTGATAATTTTATTAGCGAAAATGGCAAATACCGTGTGCTGGTAGCTCCAGATAAAAATGATCATCCGTGGCCTAAAGATTTAAGAGTAGGTGGAGGTGTTAATTCCATGATGCTGCTTAAAGATGTGCCAGTATGGTATGAATTATGGCGAAAAATCAATGGATTCCCACCAGATTTTTATAAGAATTCAGGCGAAATAAATAAAAAACAGAAATGAGAAAGATATTGTTGGCTCTGTGCTTGTTCTACTCTGTTACATTGATGGCAGACGCAGATTCATTACACCGCTTTACCATCAATCAGTTTTTTTCTGTGGTGCTTAGCAACCACCCGATGGCAAAAGCTGCACAACTTAAAGTGGGTGCAGCAGAAGCCTATCTCCAAAAAGCACGAGGCGGTTTTGATCCTAAATTGAAACTGTCTAATGAAGATAAGTTCTATAAAAACAGCAATTATTTCAATATCTTTAGTTCTGGTATCTCAATACCGACAATGGGTGGATTAGAACTTAAATCAGGTTATGATTATAATCGTGGTCTCAATATCAATCCTGAGAACCAATTGCCAGATGCAGGTTTGCTATATGCTGGTTTAACCTTATCGGTAGGGCAAGGCTTAATGATAGACGAGAGAAGAGCTGTGCTGGCTCAAGCCAAAATTCAACGTGTGGCAGGCGAGATAGAAAGACAAGCCCTGATCAATGATTTGCTTTATGATGCCGGTAAATATTATTGGAACTGGTTTGCATCTTACCACCAATTAGAAGTTTTTCGTAAAGCAAGAACTGCCGCTTTCGAACGTTTGCAGGCGGTTAAGTCATCCGCTGAGTTCGGCGACCGACCAAGTGTTGATACTTTGGAAGCATCTATTCAATACCAAGAACGTCAACTCAGCTTAATGCAGTCGGAACTGGCCTATAAAAATGCCGAAATCGAATTGGCACTTTTTCTTTGGGATGCTGATATGCGTCCTTATACTCTGGCTTCCAATACGGTTCCACCTGCTCTGGATTCACTGTTTTTTGTCCCTGATTTGGAAGTGTTTTACAATAAAGATTGGTGGATGAATCATCCTGAATACCGTTTGTATGCTTTTAAGAGAGATCAACTCATGGTAGAAAAGCGTTGGAGAAAAGAACAACTAAAGCCGCTTTTAAACCTCAGCTATCAGCCGCTTGTTGCAGGCAATCAAATGGCAACCTGGTCGACGAATGATTATAAATTTGGTGTCTCTTTCAGTATGCCACTACTTTTTAGAAAGGAGCGCGGCGATTTGGCCATTACCAAATTTAAAATTAAAGAAACCGAGTACAATATGGCATTTAAATCAACCGAGATCTTAACCAAATTTTCTACGGCCTTTAACGAGTATGGTAATTTCTCAGAACAGTTAGTGTTTTATCGCAATACGGTTGATAATTACGCCTCGCTTCTGAACGCCGAAAAAGCTATTTTTAACAATGGTGAAAGCTCTCTGTTTATGATCAATGCCCGTGAGATGAGCTATATTTCTGCCAGTGTGAAATTAATTGACATCGCTGTCAAAGCCCGCAAAGCCTCACTCATGCTGCGTTACGCTTCTGGACAGTTGTACAATTTCTAAGGTTTTTTCTTCAGTCAGTCACGAAACGGATGTTTTTATCGTCTATGTTTGCAATACAACATATTTATGAAAACATTCAACAAGGTCGTTTTAATTGTTCTACTGAGTTTTTCTGCTTCCCAAATGCAGGCAATTTGTAATTGGAAGGCACGCATCCAACAATTCTCTGTCACGCAAAATTGTAGTGGTAATTATAAAACCATTAATGGCAGTGTTTTTATTGCCAATACCAATGGGATTCAATATGCCTGGAGTGTGCAAGGGTCACAAATCAACTGGGTGTCCTCTCAGTCGACCTACCTGTATTACCCAGCTTCTAATGGTACCTATATTGTGCAATTGTACTTAAAAGATATAAACAACAATTGCGACACCACTATTACCAGCCAAATTACCTTTAATTGCTTTAAGGATTGCGACTGGAATGCATTGCCCATCAATGCTGATTTTGAAGATAGCTGTAAAAGTTATGGTAGCTACATTAAAAATAATTCCATCAATTGCTATCTTTCAACCAATGGAGGCACCTACGGAAAATTTCAGACAAAATGGTATATCAACGATACTTTAAGGAAAACGGGGGGGTATAATTTTATGCAGGTCATAACAAAAAATGGCACCTATAAAATGTGTGTCGATATTATAGATACCTTTAATAATTGCGATACTTCAAGATGCAAAACGTTTAATGTGACATGCATCAATAATTGTAATTTTAAAGCTAAAAATATTTATCTCTATGTCAACGATTCATGTTTGCAAAATCAAAAGAAATATTTCGTTAAAGGTGCTGTTTTAATGAATGGAACACCTGATTTAAGTTATCGATATCAATGGTATATCAATAACACCTCTGTTGGTCCTGATTACTACAGCAATTCTACAAGAGTATATTCGAAAACGAACTACGAAATTTGTGTAAAGATTACTGACCTTAATACAATGTGCGATACCATAATTTGTAAAACTGTTTTTGCCGACTGTGTTAATTGTATACCTTTCCAGTCTCAAATTGGTAATATCATTTTATCAGACTCTTGTTCATATTCGAATAACCTATCTTTCAAGGGTGTTGTCGGTAAACTCATCTTTAAAAATCCGGCAGCTGCTAATTATTTTCTCGTTAAATGGACAGTTGATTCTACTGTGAGTTCTAATTCAACGTATATGCGTCAGAATGTCAATAGCAAGGGGCTCAAAAAAGTATGTTTAACAATCAGCGATACTTTTAATGGTTGCGATACTCAGATTTGCCGAACTGTTTATGTTGGATGTAATTTCCCAACCGGTGTAACGACGAATACAATGGCTAATTTAACGGTTTATCCTAATCCTGCAAATTATCAAATAGCCATTCCAGAACTGGCTGAAGCATTTTCTTTCGAATGTTTTGACGTTTCCGGAAAACAAATATTAAGTGGAGAAAAATCAGTAGGAGAGGCCATTAACATTATATCATTAGAAGATGGATTGTATTATTTGAAAATTATGACAGCACATCGATGCTATATAGCTCGTTTTATTAAGCAGTCAAATTAGAAAACAGACTTGTATAAAACCTTCAGTTTTGAAGCGAGGTATGAAATTCCTTTCAATGGGTCTTTCAATTCGCCTTTCCACTCATGTCCCATTTTCAACATGTTTCTATAAAAATAGCCTGGCGTAATTTTCCATTTTTTAATGAAGGTTTTACGTCCATCATTGCGCACTACTTTACCAGTTGATTTGCTCATGAAATGATAGACTCTGCTCTCGCCTATGCCTTTGAAATAACGCACGCCGGCGTCCCATAATTTCATCGAGAAATCGGGGTCACTGTACATACCCGGGCTGAACTCGTCGCTGTAACCACCCACTTTTTCCCAGAGTTCTAGAGGCACAACATTGGGTGGCCAGCTGGCTCCACTCCAGTCGCCCATAGGCAAATCGCGGTAATTCTGGATCAATTCACGTTCTCTGAAATTGCTTAAATCGCCAAAATCATAGCCCTGAATGATGTTTTTATCCTTGCCTTTTTTAGGCTCTATCATGGTGGATGAGATAAAAAAGTTGTTGTGTCCAATGCTTTCTATCTCTTTTACCAAATGGTAGTCCCAGCCCGGCAAAGCATACATATCATCATTAAAGTAACAAATATACTTGGTGCTGGCCAGTCGTGATGCCTGATTCAATGCTTTGCAAACGCCCGCATTATGGTCGCTGAATGTGTGTGCTAAACCCTGTTCCTTAACCCATTCCTGAGTGCCGTCGTTACCTTCATTGATGTGAACAATGATCTGATGACTGAAAGTAGAATTTTTGATGATACTGTCGACGCATACTTTCAAATATGGCAGATTGTTCCAGGTAGGGATAAGGATGGTAAACATTGGCGCAAAGATAATTGTTTTTTGAAATAACCTTTCTACGTAAGGCGATGCAAAATCCGTGATTTTTTGCTTTTTACTTTTAACTTTAGCGAGTACATTTGTGCTCAAATTACCAAATAATGTCAGAAAAAGTTTTAGTAATAGGTTCCTGCGGTCAGTTAGGTACCGAACTCGTAGAATCCCTTAGAAATATTTATGGTGAAGCCAATGTGGTGGCTTCAGATATCAGAAAGAGCGACCACGAAGTGTTTCAAACCGGTGTGTTCGAAAATCTGGATATCCTCGATAAAGCGAGATTCACTGAAGTGCTCGAAAAACACCGTCCTTCTCAGGTTTACCACCTGGCGGCTCTGTTAAGTGCTACTGCCGAGGCTAAACCTAAATTGGGCTGGACGCTTAATATGGATGGCTTGTTCAATGTGCTGGATGCTGCAGTAGATTTTAAAATCGGTCGTGTTTACTGGCCAAGCTCCATTGCTGTTTTTGGTCCGAATACACCCGTTAACAACACGCCACAAAACTGTGTGATGGACCCAAATACCATCTACGGTATTTCTAAACTGGCTGGCGAACGCTACTGCGAATACTATTTCCAAAAACGCGGTGTAGATGTGCGCAGCTTAAGATACCCTGGCTTAATCGGTCACAAAAGTGATCCGGGTGGCGGTACCACCGACTATGCGGTAAGTATCTACCACGATGCTTTAACCACTGGCAAACACAATTGCTTTTTGGGTGATCACACCGAATTGCCAATGCTCTATATGCCGGATGCATTGAAAGCAACTCTGGACATTATGCATGCGCCTGCCGAACAAATTAAAATCAGAAGCAGCTACAACCTCGCAGGTATGAGCTTCTCACCAAAAGAAATTACTGAGTCAATCAAAAAATATATTCCGGATTTTACCACCGAGTACAACCCAGACCACCGTCAGGCCATCGCTGATAGCTGGCCAAACAGCATCGACGATTCTGAAGCCAGAAAAGACTGGGGGTGGAAACCAGCTTTTGATCTGGATGCGATGACCAAAGATATGCTCGTCAATCTGGCACCCCGTTATGGTAAATCATTGACGCTTTAATTCAATTACTTTGAGTCATAAACCGCTTATACTAATTTCTAATGACGATGGCATCACGGCACCCGGACTTAGGGTGTTGGTGGAAGAAATGTCTACACTTGGCGAAGTGGTGGTGGTAGCACCAGATAAACCACAAAGCGCCATGGGACATGCCATTACAGTTACCATACCACTGCGATTAACACCTAACAAAATCTTCGGAGATATCAAAGCTTTCGAATGCAGTGGAACACCCGCTGATTGCGTGAAGCTGGCTCTGGATAAGGTCTGCGACCGACGTCCTGATATCATGGTGTCTGGCATCAACCACGGTCCCAATTACAGTATCAATGTCATCTACTCGGGTACCATGAGTGCTGCGGTAGAAGCCGCTGTAGATGGTGTTCAGGCTATTGGGTTCTCGTTATGCGACTATAGTCAGGATGCCGATTTTTCTCATTGCAGAAAATATGTGCGTCAGATAGCAGCAACTATACTGAAAAATCCTCTGCCTTATGGCACATTGCTCAATGTTAATATGCCTAAAACAGATGCCGTAAAAGGTGTTAGAATCTGCCGTCAGGCCAGTGCCAAATACGCCGAAAATTTTGACGAAAGACAAGATCCTTCAGGAAGAACCTATTACTGGATGACCGGTAAATTTATTAACCTGGAAGCTGATGATAATGACACTGATCTTTGGGCCATTGATAATGGTTATGTAAGCGTAGTGCCAACCAAATTCGACCTCACGTCCAATGGCGTTATTCAACACCTTAAACAATTAATGCATGAGTAACAAAAAGCAATTCTATATCGGTTTAAGTTTAGGTATTGTTACCGCTTTTGTTATTTCTATGATTGTATTTTTAAGCAGCAACCCAGGTTTCTCTGTGGGCGATTACTTCAATATTTTTGTGAACGGAAAAATACTGTCACCCATTTTAAGCATCGCTTTAGTAGGTAATTTAGGTCTGTTTTTTCTTTTTCTTAAGTTTGATAAAGATATGATTAGCAAAGGCATTCTCGCCGCTACTATGGTGGTAGGCGTGTTGATTTTTATCATGAAATTTATCTAAATCTGAGTTTTTTGTTAATGATTGCAGTGTTAAGTTGCTGATAATCACATTGGTTGCACTGCCATTTTTTTATGACAAATGGTTTTGTTAAAAATGGCAAATAAAGGTCATCTTTGCCCCCATTATTCTTATTTCTATTATGAAAAAAATGACGTATTGTCTGTTGGCTTTATGCCTCTTGCTACAGACTATGTCCCTAAATGCTCAGGTGAGTTGGCAAGCACCTTACCGGATTGACTATTTTGATCAAATCGATTACAGTAAAAATCTGGTCTACACCTTCAACACTTCTAAAGATGCACAGAGTTACGAATTGAATTTGTATTCGCTCAAAGGCGCTCATCTCAACAGGATTGATGTACCTAAGAAGAATTCATTAAAAATTCGTTCATGTGCTGCTGTTGGTACCAATACGGTGTTCTACTTCATTGATGGTAATACCGGTATTTTGCTGACTATCGACAAAGATGGAAAAGAGATTGCCTCTACCGAATTCGAAGACAAACAGAGTTTCAGTTACGATACTTATATCCAGGATTGTGATGGTGCATCATTTTATTTGAGTCGCTCTTTCAAAGGCGATAAAATGGGTCATACCACAGAAAAGTTTAATCTGCAATGTCAACGTCAGTGGGAGTATACGCTTACGCCTGACAAGGGGAAAAACCAATTGATGATGGCCAATGGCAGCAAACACGGTGTGGTTCTGATGAGCCGTTACCTGAAAAATGCCTTCGCCGTTGAAGGTCCTATCAGCATGATCTTCCTGGATGCCGATGGCAAAGTAGTTTCTAACACAGTTCTGATACCTGCTCCTATGTTTAATCCATATATGTTGAGAGTGCTTAACGATGGTTCTGCATTTGTCGTGGCCGATTATGGTAAACCTGCCAGCACCATTTATCCATTAATTCCTCAAGGGATTAATTATATGAAAATTAAAACGGATGGAACGGTGGTTGCCAACGTGTTTTTGGAACATAAACTGATTAACGGAAAATTAGGTCAGAAAAAAGAAGATGGTACACCAATGTATGTCGAAACTCAGGGTGTCAGAATTGTGGATATTCGAGAAAATGCAGCTGATATAACCTTGGTTGGCGAAAGTTACTACATCAAGCAATACGAAATTACTGCACCAGGCACACAAACCACTATGGCCAGTACGTCCATTAATGTCGACCTAACTTTGGGCGATTTATATCTGTTTAACGCCAATGATCTTGAGCTGGAAAAAGCCAAAAAGATTTGGAAACCCAAAAAGATGTACCAGATGAAAGGCTTTTTTAAAGGTAGTATCGATTATGTTTACGAAGAGATGATGGGTATTCATGCTATGACATTCCAAGGTTTTAAAGGTAATGATTTGGTAGTGCGCAACTTTAATCGGGGTTTTCAGTATGTCAATATTATCAAAGAATCAGAAAGTTCTGACAATGCTGCAACCCGCGTCTATTTTGGTAAATCCATTGGCTCTACAGGAAGCAATATCACGTATGTGCCCATCGAAAGCGATAATACCGGTAAAGCTGGTCAGATTTACCGCGAAGGCGTTATGCTTACCGAACAGGGTATTCTGTTATACCAATACAATCTCATCACCAGTAATCTTCAGTTCTCATTCATTAATTAATTCACCCTCATGAAACATGTATTAATATTCGTCCTATCTGTTTTAACATTAACAGTGCAGGCACAAACCCAACAATCACTTACCCATATCAAATCAGAAGACATCAGAGGGATTTATAAAGCAGGTAAAAAAGCTATTTGTATTTCTTACAGCGAATACAACGATTTAGAAAACAAAGATGTTTATGCTGTCAATATACTTGGTGACGCCAAAGCCGGTCGACAAATCTTTTCGGTTACTCCCGGCACTTACCTGGTAGATGTTGTTTCTAATTCTAAAACAGCCATCGCCATGTTCTATAATGCTTCTGAAGAATCTATCGAATTGATCAGCTTTGATGAGAATGCCATGATTGTCTCTCAGAATGCCTACAGAGGCGATGTAAACGATCTGGAATCTTATGGCGCTATGTTCAAATGGGTGCTTTCAGAAGCTAACGTATTGTTTGTTGTGAGAAACTACAGTCTGTATGAACGTCCAAAGCCTAATACCACCAAATTAGTCAACCAGGGTTACCAATTATTAGCCCTTTCTGCCGACGCAAAAGTATTGGGTACTTACGCCGAAGATGGCATCAATAAACCGACTTCCGACATTAAAACCATAGTACCATTCAAAGAAGGTTGTGTGTTGTTTGTCTCTCAAAGCGAGTACAAAAAGAAAACCTTCTCTGCCCGCATGGAAGTGTATTCTAATACCGCCGCTCAAACCGGTAACTACCCTATGAGTGGTGTCGATTATACCTATTATCCTACAGATATCAAATACAGTAATGGCGAGATCGTATCGGCTGGTTTATATTTCAAAGGTTTGTGGTACAATGCCAAAACTTCAGAGGGTTTGTTCTTCTTGAAACTAAACACCAAAGGTGAAAAATTGGCTGCCAATAACTTAACCTGGACAGATCTGAAAACCAAGGTAGGTGCAGTTGATAAAAGCGATTTTATGTTCAATGGTAAAACCGATTTCCTGGTGGAGTCTATCGAGGCTACACCAACTGGTTTTGTTATTCTGGGTGAAAGTTATGCCAAATCCAGTGGTGTTTCTGCTGCCGAGTTTATTTTAGATACCGAAGATAACAGCGACTCAAGGATGCTGACAATCTATGATTTTATTGCCATCGAAACGGATAAAAACGGTATCATCACTTCAGTGAAAAATTTGAAGAAAGAAAAAAGCAATATCAAAATCAATGGTGGTGTAGCCATGATGCGCAATGTCGAATTGTCTTTCTTGCTGAAATATTACAACAAATTCCCTTTCCAAAGCTACAGAAACAACGAGATCCATTTTATCAGTTACAAAAACAACGAAGGTTTTTACTCTGTGATGGATTACAAAACTGGCGCAGTTAAATCATCTACCCCAATTAAGCTGGAACCTGAAATTGAAGAAGAGGTAAATCCAATGGGAGAGGAGATGATTGCCAACAGCAATACTTTGTCTAAACTCGACAGATTTGCCAAGAAGATGGACAATGTCGATAAGAAACTGGAAGAGGTTGGCAACAAAATGGATTATGCTTTAACCAAAACGGATGTTGTTTTCAGTCCCGGACAACGCGATATGTCAGGTGTCATTCTGATGGAAAATAACAACTCTGTGTATTACATCATCCATCCTGAAACTCACACCGTTTACTATTTGATCTACTAAGAGGCGATGGCTTTCACCAAAGCTGGTCCCTCATATATAAAGCCGGAATATACCTGAACCAGTCCGGCACCTGCCTTAAATTTGTCGTCAGCGTCGGCTTTGGAGTGAATACCTCCAACGCCGATGACTGGCACTTTGCCATCAAATTTATGGCACAAATACTTCAATACTTCATCCGAACGCTCCTTAACCGGTTTGCCACTTAAGCCGCCTGCTCCGATGGCCTCCACAGTTTTTGGGTCGGTGCTAAGTTTAGCGCGACTGATAGTAGTGTTGGTTGCCACTAATCCATCAATTTTGGTTTCCAGTGTTAAGGCTACGATATCGTCCAGTTGCTCATTGGTCAAATCCGGTGCGATTTTCAATAAAATAGGCAATTGCTTTTTGCCCTGTGCCACGTATATGCTACGCATAGCCATAAGCGCATTAAGAATCTCTGTCAGCGGTCCGCGATCTTGCAAAGCACGTAAGCCAGGCGTATTCGGACTGCTCACATTGACAGTGAAATAATCGACGTAAGGGTAAAGTTTCTCAAAACAGATTTTGTAATCATTCACAGCATCTTCATTGGCCGTCACTTTGTTTTTGCCAATATTACCACCTACGATTAAGCCAGCAGGACGGTTTTTTAAACGTTCGGCAATGGCTGCTACACCATCGTTGTTAAAACCCATACGGTTGATGATGGCCTCGTCTTTCACCAGACGGAACAAGCGCGGTTTGTCGTTGCCAGGTTGTCCTTTTGGGGTTACGGTGCCTATTTCGACATGACCAAAGCCCAGGGCTTTCATCACCTCCAGATAGCGGGCATTTTTGTCAAACCCTGCGGCTAAGCCCACACGGTTTGGAAACTCAATACCGGCAAATTGTACTTTTTGTGAAGAATTGTTGCGCCAGTAGGCTTTAAATAACCAACCAATGACAGGAGTTTTAACAATGATATTTAGGACTGTAAGTGTGAAATGATGGGCGGTTTCGGCCGACATCATAAACAGAAAAGTGCGTGCAATTTTAAACATGATGACTGTGTCTGATAACGCTGGCAAAGGTCATCTCCAATCACTAATATTTATCAGCAATTTCAATAAAATTATACACTTATTCCGTAAAATATATCTAATTTCGCAGTGTTAAAGAGTCATGCTGAGAATTCCGAACGCCTGGTACAAAATTTTAGCGGTCCTGATAGTCGGTTATACACTGATTTACGGAATGCTGATCGATCTGCCAACTGATGTTGGTATTCTGGATGAAACCATCCGGAACTTGTTTTACCACGTGCCGATGTGGTTTGGTATGATCCTGATTTTAGCAGCCGCCTGGGTTAACAGCATCATGTTCCTCAATAAACCGACAGCTAAACGCGATGTGTATGCCACCGAGCTTACCAACGTTGGCATTCTGATGGGTTTTTGTGGATTGTTCACGGGCATGTTCTGGGCTTACAATACCTGGGGTACACCATGGACGAATGATCCGAAATTGAATGGTGTGGCAGCTGGTATGGCCATGTACCTGGGCTATTGGCTGATGGGCCGCTCTATCAACGAACCTGAAAAGAGAGCCAGATTGCAAGCCGTGTTCAATGTCTTTATCTTTCCACTCTTTGTGTCTCTCATTTATGTCATGCCTAAACTGGCTCAGTTCAGTATTCACCCTGGCAGTGGCGAATCGGTTAATTTTAAAACCTATAACAACACCAATAATATTCAGCATGTGTTCTATCCTGCTGTAATCGGATGGACTTTATTGTTCGTTTGGATTGCAGAATTGAGAGCACGTACCACCCTTTTAGTTTATAACAAGAAAAATGAAGAAAGTTTCTCTAAGCATATTATTTCTTAGTGTCATGCTAAATGCAGCAGCACAAGATCAAGCATCTCTGTTCAGAAGTTCAGGCAAGATATATGTTGTGGTTGGTATTCTGACCATCATATTCCTATTAATCGTCCTATACCTCTACCGTTTGGATAGAAAAATCAAACAACTGGAAGATAAATAATCATGAAACCGGTACACATTGTAATCTTAATTGTGATCTCTGTTGGTCTGGCACTGGGTGTTAGCTTTTACGGAGATACCAGCAAATACGTTTGTTTCGCTGAAGCTGATGCCATCGCACTCGAAAAGCCTGATATGAAACTGCACGTGGTAACGACCTTAAGCAAAACCAAACCATCGGTATATGATCCACAAACTGATCCGAATTACTTTGAGTTCTACGCCAGCGATACAACCGGTATGGAAAAGAAAGTGATTTACAGAAATGCCAAGCCAACCGACCTTGATAAGACGGATAAAGTGGTGCTGATCGGTTACACCAGAGGCGACCATTTTGAAGCCAAGGATATTCTTAAAAAGTGCCCGAGTAAGTACGAAAAGAAATAGGATTTGGAAACAATCATCTTTAACAACGAACACCTTTTTATAGGTAATCTGGGCCACTTCGCAGTGGTCCTCGCTTTTGTGTCAGCTCTGATCTCTACCATTGCCTACGCCTTTGCGGTCAATAAGAACGATAACAGCTACAAAGACATGGGCCGTTGGATGTTCTACATCCACAGTTTTTCTGTTGTGCTCATTTTCTTCTGTCTCTTTTATATCATCCATCAACACTACTTCGAATACCAATACGCTTACCAGCATTCGTCTACCGAACTGCCAGTGTATTACATGATCTCCTGCTTCTGGGAAGGTCAGGAGGGTAGTTTCTTGCTGTGGATGTTCTGGCACGCCTTCCTTGGTATTATCCTCATCAAACGCTCTGGCTCATGGCAGGCGCCTGTATTGGCTGTTATTGCTCTGGCTCAGGTTATTCTAGGTAGCATGCTTCTGGGTTTTAACCTGGGTGATTTCAAAATCGGTAGCAGTCCGTTCGAACTGATGCGTGAACACAATCCCGAAGCATTACTCATTCCTGTACTTGATAAAGTTGGTAAAGCCAATTACCTGCAAATATTTAAAGATGGTAATGGATTAAATCCCCTGCTTCAGAACTATTGGATGGTGATTCACCCTCCAACATTGTTCTTCGGTTTCGCTGCTACCATCGTGCCTTTTGCATTTGCTTTTGCTGGTCTGTGGACTGGTCGCACAAAAGAATGGACCATTCCTGCTTTGCCTTGGGCGCTTGTAGCCGTTATGGTGTTGGGTACCGGTATTATCATGGGTGGATATTGGGCTTATGAGAGTCTGAACTTTGGGGGTTACTGGGCTTGGGATCCTGTAGAAAATGCCTCGCTCATGCCTTGGCTACTCATGATCACCGCAACCCACCTTTTGCTCATTAACAAATCTACCAATAAATACCCTGTACTCACTTTGGTGATGACGGTGTTTTCGTTCTTCATGGTACTCTACGCTACCTTCCTCACCAGAAGTGGTGTGCTTGGTAATGCCAGTGTGCACTCATTCACCGATCTTGGTTTATCCGGTCAGTTGCTCTTACTGCTCTTCTTATTTATATTCCTCACCTTTGCGCTTAGTTTCAGAAAGAAACAACATGCCTGGATCTATTTCCTGGTAGGCTTTCTATCTATTATGGTGTTGGCTTTGGTGGAGTTTAAAATCGATATCGTTGTCATCAGTACCATAGGTACTATCATCTTTGTATCAGCCACAGCCTGGTTCATCTATAATTTGTTCAAGGTATACGGTACCAATATCGAAACAGATAAATTGTACAGTCGCGAGTTCTGGATGTTCGTCGGTAGTATGGTGCTTTTGTTATCCGGTTTCCAAATCATTACGATGACCAGTATTCCGGTTTTCAACAAATTGTTTGGCACCAGTAAGGCTTCGGCGGGACCAGATTACTACAACGCAGTACAGATCTGGTTTGCCATGGGGATTGTTATTCTTACCGCCATTGGACAGTATTTCAAATACAAACAGTCAGATGTCAAAAAAGTATTAGAGTCTATTGCCAATTCATTACTGGTAGCTATTATTCTCTCAGTTGGTGCGCTCTTCTTGTTTGATATATGGAAAGTAGAGTACTTGCTATTCCTCATCGCATCTTTATATGCCATCACCGGAAATATTCACTATTTGGTGGTGGGGCTAAAAGGTAAGATCAAAGTTGCTGGTGGTAGTATTGCCCACGTTGGTTTTGGCTTGATGATGATTGGTGTTTTGGTATCATCGGTCAATAAAAAAGTGTTGAGTATCAATAATACCGGCACTGGCTATTTCTCTGAAACAACGGCCGATGGTAAAGTCGACCAAACGGCTAAAACCAATAACCGCGAGAATCTCCTGTTGGTTAAAAATAAATCTACCATGTTTGCAGATGCCCGCTTGCGTGCCACTTTCAGACGTGTTACAGAAGAAAAGCCTAACAAATATTTCGAAGTTAAATACGATGTGCTGAATGAAAAAGGTGAGGTGAAAGATTCATTCGTGCTCAAACCAAACAGTCAGAATAACCCTAAAATGGGCCTGATCAGTAATCCTGATACCAGGCACTTCTTAACCCGAGATATCTTTACCCATATTACTTACGAGAGCAGTATGGAAGAACAAGTGGAGAAGGAGTTTGAGAACTTTAAGACTGATACAGTAAGCATCGGTCAGTCGTTCCCAACTTCGGATGGCAACCGTCAGTTAACGCTGCAAAAAATCAATGTATTGGAAGCACCAGGCGCTACTCAGCGTTTGCACTTGCAGGCTGAAGTGGTGGTAAGCAATTTGGGTGACACCTTCATTGCCCGTCCTGAATTTGTCAGCGAAGACCAAATCCGTTTCAAAGAATCTGTCATCAATCAGGCAGGTGTCATGGTGTTGTTCGATCGAGTGATTCAAGATCCAAAAGATCCTAAAAATATGTTGTTTGTCATCAGTTCTGCAACACGCAAACCGATTATGGATTATATCATTTTAAAGGCCATAGAATTCCCATATATCAACTTATTGTGGTTGGGTACATTTGTGCTGATATTTGGTTTTGTGCTTTCAATCATTCAACGATTCAAAGAATTCAAACGCCGTGAAGCGGCTTCTACAAATGTCTAGCATCAGACATATCACCATTGTGGGTTCGGGATTAGCAGCGCAGTATTTTGCTAGACTGTTTCACGACCACAGTTTTATCATCGATCAAATCATCAGTAGAAATTCCGAAAAGGGCAAGGCGTTGGCCACTTCGGTTAAAGCTGCCTGGTCGGATGATTTTACCCAAATTGTGTATTCTGATTTAACACTTTTATGTGTAAAAGACGATGCCATAGAAACCGTTGTGAAAGATCTTTCTATAGACGAAGGCATTATTGCCCATTGTGCTGGTGCGGTGCCTATGTCTGTGTTAAGTGGTTTTGATAAACCAGGCGTGGTATACCCTCTGCAAACTTTGATTAAAGGCGCTCAATCGGCAGCTGTGCCCATTCTGATTGAAGCCGGCTTTCAGCAGGATGTTCATGAATTGAAATGGTTAATGGAGCATTGCGGCAATCCTGTCCATATTGTCGATTCTGAAAAAAGACGCTATTACCATTTAGCTGCTGTATTTGCCAATAATTTCAGCAATGCTTTGATGCATGCCAGTCATTCTATTAGTAAATCTTTTCAACTGGATTTTGAGTTGTTAAAGCCACTCATCAGTCATACCCTTCAAAATGTTTTAGATGGCAATTTGCCGGAGCATTTGCAAACCGGTCCCGCTCGTCGCGGTGATGCCAAAACTATGAACAGTCATAAGCTTTTGCTTGCAGATCAACCTGATTTGAAGAAGCTTTATGAAGCCATGTCGGCTTATATTGCGACGCAACATCCTACTTCTAAGAAGTAATCTATTATTAAGTGTCGGCATTGGCAGAAAACATTTAATAAACTCCAATCATCAAATTATACGACAATCTGCGCGTTGAGTCCACGAGCGCGTAGAACTCCAATAATGTCAGCCACGAGCAGGCAGGATGGCAGCGGCAAGACATTGTTGGAGTTTTGGCTCGTGGTTGCTTTTTTTGTTTCCTTTTTTTCAAAAAAAAAGGAAAAGCCACCCCTGCGGCTCGAGCAGGGAACATTAATAAAACACTAATCATCTAACGTGACGATTAACAATAAAAAAAGCAGATTCAATAAAAGAAAGCCACTCCTGCGGCTCGAGCAGGTAAAAAAATAAATTAAGCTTTAACCCATTTAAGCACAGTGCCATCAACGCGAATAAAATAAATGCCTTGCTCTAAAGCACTCACATCAATTTTATCCGAAGATTTTACAGAACCATTAATCAACTCTTTACCTGTCACATCAAAAATCTGAAATTCGTTGCTGCCAAAGTTCAGCGGATTGTTTAACTGAATCTCTTGCGCACCTGGATTTGGAAAAACCGTCCATTCACCATTCAATACATTAACATCCTTAACACTCACAAAATCTAAAACCCCAACAGCAAACCAAGCTCTCTCCACTTGCTTAACAATGCTGGAAGTTTCGCCGTAAAGCGCTCTTGCAGCATCTAATGAGCCATAACAGGCATCAATGTATTCAGAACTTGAAGTTAAATAAGAACTTAAGTTGGTGTATGCAATATCGTTAGCCTTATCAAAACCAATAGCATTAACGATGTAGTTTTTGTTGTCTTCTCTCTTACCAATACCGCCTTTGGTTAAGAGGTAGTACCAATAGTTTTGTACACCTGAATTGATGTGCACCCCACCATTGTCACCACTACCGGTGTAATAGTTTTTGCCATAATAGTATTTTGGATGCAAATAAGCATTTGGGTTACTCAAATCTCTAAATGGTTTAGCTGTTCCAATAACAATTTGATCAGCAATCATCCAGGTGAATTTAGATGTGTCATTGGCATACTGAATGCCTTTGGCGAAGATGTCAGAAAACGACTCATTAAGTGCACCTGATTCGTATCGGTATACCAACTGTGCCGTATGCTGCGTCACGCCATGGGTAAGCTCGTGTGCGCAAATGTCCAAACTGGTTAATGGCATGTATTTGATACCATCCCCATCACCGTAGTTACACGATTTGCCATCCCAGAAAGCATTGTTGTAGTTTTTGCGAACATGCACTTTAGACAATACTTTTGTGCCGCTATCGTCGTAGCCATTTCTGCCAAATCGGTTGAAGTAAAAATCATAAGTTACCTCAGTGCCCCAATGTACATCTGTGGCGACTTCATCTTTGAAAACATTGACATTGTTCCAAACATTATTGCTGTCCAGGAAATTTCTGAAACTATCAGTGGTGCTGATCACTCTGGCATCAATTGTTAAAATACCTTTGCCTCTGGTCATGTCGTTGAGGATGAAACTATCGGTACCAACGCTATCGCAGTTAATGCTGCGAATACCACTGTATTTGGTGTGTGCAATACCAACTTTGTCCATGGTGCAAATCTGATCAAGTCGGTCCAAAATCTGACCATTTACAGCATCCACATAAATCACTTCGTGAGACATCGGCGTATGCACATATACCTGCATGCGGTAAGCCATTCTGAAATCGGCATTTCTACCAGAGTCATTGGTAGCGTATATCAGCAATTCAGGCTTAGGGCGGTAAGTGTTATGTGCTCCGTGATGGGTTGCAATTAAGTTCTCCTCTGCTTTTACTTCCCACATAAATACTGCTTCAGGGTAGAGGCTTAAGGCTTTTTGCAAAGCTTCTTCCTCGCTTAATACTACTTTGGTGTCGATGTTTAACTGTGGGTAATAGCGACCATTTAATGAGATGGTTTGGTTATTTTTGGTGTGCAAAATAATTTCGGCACCTTCAATCTTATAAGATTTAAAATATTGATCGTAGCGGTAATGGGTCATGCCCGATTTATCGCTGTTCATGCGATTATATCTCAATTGGAAATCGGCATTGGCATTGAGGTTCGACTTAAACCACTGACTGGCGTTCTCCAAACTCGGACCGCTCACTGATCCATTGAAACGGATAGAGGCAGGCAAGCCTGTCTTGGGATTTAAATAAGAGATGGTAAAAGGGCCCGACTCAGCTGAGGCAGACAGTAAAAACAATGAAGTGATGGCAAAAAATAAATGTTTCATAAACAGGGATTTTATCTAATTAAAAACAAATATAAGAAAAATTCTAATAGACAGATGCCGGTTGATTCAATTGATTGATAAATAAGCTTATCAATTTTAATGATAGAGGGGAAACATTGTTGTGGTCTGATTATTTCAAAACAACCAGTCAGGGTGGTGGAATAAAAATTGGTCTTAATCGGTTTTTTTATCGACTCTGTACCGAATGCCTTATTTTTGTCCTTCTAATAGACATTTATGGGCGGACCAAGAAAAGACAGGGATTTACCAAAAGTGAAAATCAGCAAATCATCTCTCGCTGAACTCACTTTCATCTTCAAATATTTAAAACCTTACAGAAAATACTTCATAGGCGGACTGGTGTTCATCTCCTTATCAGCTTTCAGTACCATGCTTTTCCCATTTCTAATGGGTAAGATGATTGGGGCAGTTAGCAATGCGCCTGTTAAAATACCGGGTGGTATCAATCCAACACCAACAGCTTCAGGTCCTCTGGCTTTCCTCAACGAAACCTGGTCGCTGAACACCACCTTGCTCCTCATTTTCGCTCAATTGTCCATACAAACGGTCTTCTCGTTTATGCGTGTGTACCTGCTGACCAAATCAGGTACCGGTGCCGTGGCCGATCTTAGAAAAGACTTGTACGCGCGTCTCATCACCTTGCCAATGTCTTTCTTTAGTACTCAAAGGGTGGGTGATCTCAGTAGCAGAATTTCTTCGGATGTCGGACAAATTCAAGACAGTCTGTCTTTTGTATTTGCCGAGTTCTTAAGAGGTTTGATTACTTTGATAATTGGTTTAAGTTTAATCTTCTTCATCAGTGCTAAGCTGGCGTTTATCATGTTGGCTGTAGTACCGGTAATTGCCGTATCTGCCGTTTTCTTCGGTGGTAAAATTCGTAAAATGAGCAGACGCGAAACCGATATGCTGGCAGACAGTGGTACCATCGTTCAGGAAACCTTGCAAGGCATCTCTGTCGTAAAAGCCTTTACCAGCGAGTCTTTAGAGAAAAAACGCTATGCTAAAAATATCGATAGTTTAATTGAGTTTGCCGTAAAAAGTGGTTCATACAGAGGCTTTTTTGTCTCCTTTATTATTTTTTCTGTCTTTGGTGCCATAGGCTTTGTGGTTTGGTATGGTGCGGGCATGATCCAATCCGGTACCATGAATGTCGATCAACTCATTATGTTTGTGATTTACTCCGGATTTGTAGGCGGTACTCTGGGAGGCTTCGCCGATATGTTCGGTCAGTTGCAAAAAACCATTGGCGCTACACAGAGGGTAAGAGAACTAATGGCCATGCAGGGTGAGGATATTGACACACATTCTACTCAATCTATGCGTCTGAATGGCGAAATAGAATTTAAGGATGTGGAGTTTGCCTATCCTTCCAGAAAAGAAATTCAGGTGCTTAAAGGCATCAGTTTCTCCGCTACTAAGGGTCAGCAAATTGCCATTGTGGGCGGCAGTGGTGGTGGAAAAAGTACCATTGCTTCTATGATCATGCGCTTCTACAATGCTGATAATGGCACTATTCTCATCGATGGTAAATCCATCATGGATTATGACCTCAATTATTTGCGTAGTCAGATTGCTTATGTGCCTCAGGATGTGATTCTGTTTGGGGGCACCATTTACGAAAATATCTTATATGGTAAACCGGATGCTACACGCGAAGAGGTCATCATGGCAGCACGTAAAGCCAATGCTTTACAGTTCATAGAATCTTTCCCGGAGCAATTTGAAACTTTGGTGGGCGAGCGTGGCATTCAATTATCTGGCGGACAAAAACAACGTATTGCCATTGCCAGAGCGGTGATTAAAAATCCGGCCATTCTGGTACTTGACGAAGCTACCAGTGCATTGGATAGTGAGAGCGAATTATTGGTTCAGGAAGCTTTGGATGATCTGATGCAAAACCGCACCAGCATTGTTATTGCGCATCGTCTAAGTACCATCCGCAATGCCGATCAGATCATAGTTCTCAACAAAGGTCAGATTGCTGAACAAGGCAAACACGACGAATTATTAAAATTAGAAAAAGGTGTCTACCGCAGCTTAACCGAACTGCAGGTCGTCTAACTATATATAAGCATGAAACAGTATCAATTAATCCTTTTATCCGCCTTCATCATTGGCGCACAGGCCTGTAAGTCGAAGCCAAAGAAAACAGAAGCAGAGGTAAAACCTGTACAAATCTATCGAAGCAGCGTTACTAAGGTCAACGACCTGGTGCATACCAAACTCGAGCTGATGCCGAACTTTGAAAAGAAAGAAATGCAAGGCACTGCTACCCTTAGTATTCATCCGCATTTTTATCCTGTAGATTCTTTGATTTTG
>JACCDH011840724.1_pt1 | contig 36088 bp, 29 predicted proteins | sample 7442481 | NCBI WGS metagenome assembly JACCDH01 (sample SAMN15323433, study PRJNA562643) | freshwater metagenome | isolation source: river surface water | place: USA:Blue River Watershed | collected 2017-08-15 | reverse complement strand
CCCCAAAAAGGAAAGGATAAAAATAAAAGCGAAACACTTGAACTGTTTTGACATGTAATGATGAATTTTTTATACTTTGTAATTATCAAAAGTACGAAAAATCTATTCATCAACGATTACATGAAAATTTTCACTTTGTTGTCCGTTCCAATATTTCCATGTTCTAATTACTGCCATTTCCTTGTAGCTAGGTATTTGTGGTTTTTAAGATAAAGCCATATTAATCCCTTTAGATTTTGGAAGAATATGTCTATTTTGAAACCGTTTTTCTTTCTAACATTTCCCAATATTCATTTGTTTATATTTTAACTTTGATACTCAATCCATGAACGACATCATTTGCCCCAAGTGCCACACCGCATTTAAAGTTGACGAAGCCGGTTTCGCCGCTATCTTGAAACAAGTTAGAGATCAGCAATTCAATGCAGAAATCAATGAACGACTAAAACTCGCGCATCAACAGCAGGCATCGGCCATTGAAATCGCAGAAGCCAACCTGAAAACCAAATTGCAAGCCGAACTGCTTAAACGCGAACAAGCCATCGCCGAGTTACAGGCAAAAATAGAAAGGGCCGATATGGAAAAACAGTTGTCGGTTACCCAAGCCGTTCAACAACTTGAAAAAGACAAAATGGCGTTGACCAGTGAACTCAGTAACAAGGAGATGGAGAAAAAACTCATTGAATCCAATCTCACTGCCAAATACAGTGCAGAACTTAAAACCCGAGATGATATCATCAAGTTTAAGGAGGAAGAAATCGCGCGTCAACGGGATTTAAAACAGAAACTCTCCACGAAAATGATCGGCGAAACCTTGGAACAACACTGCGAAATTGAGTTTAATCGTTTGCGGGCTACCGGTTTCCAAAAAGCCTATTTCGAAAAAGATAACGACTCTCGCAGCGGCAGTAAAGGGGATTATATTTATCGGGAAATGGACGAGAATGGGGTGGAAATTATTTCCATCATGTTTGAAATGAAGAACGAGGCAGATACCACCGCTACCAAAAAAAAGAACGAAGATTTTTTAAAAGAGTTGGATAAAGACCGAACCGAGAAGAAATGTGAGTACGCGGTTTTGGTGTCGTTATTGGAATCCGATAATGAACTGTACAACTCAGGGATTGTAGACGTTTCGCATCGCCATGAGAAAATGTACGTAGTTCGCCCCCAGTTCTTTATCCCTATCATTACGTTGCTCCGCAACGCGGCGCTAAATTCTTTGTCGTACAAGCAAGAATTAGCCCAAATGCGGAATCAAAACATCGACATCACCCATTTCGAAGAGAAAATAACCGCATTCAAGGAAGGTTTTGCGAGGAACTACCAGTTGGCTGCTTCTAAATTCCAAACAGCGATTGAAGAAATCGACAAAACCATTTTGCATTTGCAGAAGACCAAGGATGCGCTATTATCATCGGAAAAAAATCTAAAACTCGCAAACAGCAAGGCGGAAGAATTGACCATCAAGCGATTAACACACAACAACCCCACCATGAAGGCGAAATTTGACGCATTAAATGGTCCAACGGAGGAATAATCGGGAACATTCCTCATTTGGGATTTACGCTGCAACATGTTCGCAACCATACTAATAAGCATAGGATTTTTGGGATTGGGACCGAATGATATTTCGGTAAACCCAGAAAAAGTGGAAGCAATTCCGAAGAAAATCATTGCAGAGGTTTCGGCAGGCGAAAAACTTCCCCGCGGACTAAGTGCAAACGGCTATTTGGTTGAAACGGTACCGATCACGCCGGAGTTTGCCCGAAAAATTAAACAATCGGATGTATCGGTATTTTATCGCGGACAGCAAATTGCGGACAGCTTATATAAGGAAGTTCAGTCTCAGAAATTATCAGACATAAACAAATCGGTACATCAACTAGCTCGCGAAATTGTTGGTAATGAACGAAATGATTCCGTGAAATTACTTCGCTTATGCCAATGGATAGTTACCCATTTTGTTTATGATTTGGAGGGTCCTACAGAACCCCATGTATTGGTTGAGGCGAAACGAACTCGCTGCGAAGGGTATGCTAATTTTCTTCAGGAATTGTGCAGAGCCATCCATTTACCCGCGATTTTGGTAACTGGGGTTGCCGATAATGAATCTCGGCCTCGATACAAAATCAATATATTGGATCTGATGCACGCTTGGAATTTGGTGAAAATCAATGGGATATGGAGGCCGGTGGATGTTACTTGGTTAGACCCTGTTTGGCCGAAGGGATTTGAAAAAGAGGTAATCCTTACAGGCAAAGAGCGCAATTTTCTACCCAAACCGGAGGTGTTTGTGATGAGTCATGTTCCTGAAATTAATGGTTTAAAAATGACCAATTTGGGACCTAACTCATTGAAAGAATTTTGCGAAAATCCAGTGGTACTATTTCAGGATTATTCTTTGCAATATTTGGGTGAGTACAGCAATCGAATTAGTCAAAATGGCTCAAGTTTATCGTTTTACTTCTATACAAACCAAACGATGAAGGTAGAATATAGCGCAAGCTATCCAACATCCAATTTATTCATTTCATTGGAACCGGGGCTACACAAAATTACGGTCTTGTCCCCTACTCGGTCATCGGAAATTAGATTCAGTTCCACGGATTTTTTGAGTGTGTTTTTTGTAAATCCTTCCACATCGAATTTACGAATGATTGAGGAGCAGAAAGCCGAGGCTACCGCCACTGGGCAACATTATACCTATGAGTTTTATAATTACCTAGAGACGGTAATTAAGAGTAAAAAGTACAATTTCCATCCAAATTTAAAGGACGAGGAAAGGAATTTAGCGTTATGGAAAGAGGTAATGGATTTGTACGATGGTAGATCGCCTTTGTTAAATTGGTACGTTAATACCAAGGATGAAGTGGGGATACGGTATTATTTTTCGGATAAATTGATTGGGGGAAAAACGGTGTACATAGAATGCAGGGTCCAGTGCACGAGGGAGCAGATTAATTTAACAAATCCTCCCAAGTTCCCGGTTAGCAATTGGCGCTTTGGTTTGGATGCCAACTACAGCGGTGCGGGCAAGTGATATTTTTTTTGATTTTTTTTCAAACATTTCTTTGTTTTATTATTAAACAATTGTATTTTTGTAATTAGAAATTTATCAGCTATGTCCAAAGAATTAACATTGTCCGAAGTGGGTGCAAGAATTGTCTTACTGCGAAAAAACAAGGGATATTCGCAAGAGGATTTAGCTAAATTAATCCAAATTTCTAGACCATCCTTAGCACAAATTGAATTAGGAAAACGTGGTGTTGACATTCTTGAAATTCACAAATTAAGTCAAGTATTAGGATTCTCATTAGACTCCTTTTTATCTGAAAATTTCAACGTCATTAACATAAATTCGAATCTAATTTTAAGTGAGCCTGAAGTTAATTATGAGCGTGTTTCAGAGCCCAAATTGAATATAGACAAACTTCAACAAGTATTATTATTTGTTTTGGAGCGCTGCGCAGGAAAGCCTAATGTTGGCGAAACAGTACTAAATAAACTACTTTATTTCATAGATTTTAATTATTTTGAACTGTACGAGGAACATTTAACTGGTGAAACCTATCGAAAACTACCTTTTGGTCCAGTTTCAACCAATTTAGATTCAATGCTCACACTGATGTTAGATCAGGGAAAAATTCAACGCATTAAAACCGATTACCATGGTTATCCTCAAACACGTTATTTACCGCTTGTTCAAGCCAATTTATTGCGATTGAAAGCGAGTGAAACAAATGTTATAAATAACGTTATTGATCAGATGGGTAGCTGGTCAGCCAATACTATCAGCAATTATTCCCATCAGGACATGCCCTGGATCAGTTCCAAAGACGGTGAAATAATAAACTATGAATTAGTATTCTATAGAGAAGCGCCATTTTCCGTCAGAACCTATGAAGATGATGAACGTTAGCCATCATGAATGTTGAAGAGTTAAAAGAATTCCAAAAAGATATAAAGGTATTATCAAAGAAATATTATTCGATTAAATCCGACGTTGATGTTGTTTTAAAAGTGATTATCACATTTCCCAATGATCGACCTCCATTTAGTTATCGAATTAACAATTTAGGAATTCAAAGTTGTATAATTAAGGTAAAAAAAATCGCATGTAAATCTTTAAAAGGTAGAGGTGTTAATTCTGGATTAAGATTAATTTATGCTTATTTACCGAAAGAGGGAAAAATAACATTGATTGAAATTTATCATAAAAACGAGAAGGCCATCGAAGATCGAGAAAGGATATTAAATTATTTTAAATAGTCTTTACAAAGATTTGTGGTGGGTGGGTGACGCCGAAAATAATTTTGGTAACATTACACAACCAAACTGTGGGAATTGAATCCACGTTGGTGGTGTAGGTTGCTCCCCATCCGTTCCTAGCACACATTTTTAATGCGATATTAGCACCTGGCAGTGTCTGATCCGAGAACTTTGTGGTGACCCTGTTGTTCCCATTCCCCAAATATTCCAACATAGTATCGGCTCCAGACACCATTGCTAAATCTCCCTTAGTACCCAAACCCATTGCTAAAAATTCTGGAAAATCGATATACCATCCGGTATTATCTCGATAAAAATCAAATTCGTAAACATTAGAAATTACCTGTGGAATTGCGGATGATCCATTTACCTGACTTGATATTGATGGCTGCGAATTGGCAATGCTTAAAGTTGATTTTTTGGTTGTTTTATTTGCGTTTTTCATGATACAAAATTCAATCATGAATCACAGGCTATTAGAATTCCACAACCTTGTAAATCGCCAAAACCCGTTAATTACTCGCCGTGAAGAATCACGAATTCACGTCTTAAATTTATTTTCTTCGCTGCTCCCCGAACCCCCAAAATCTGATAGGGAATACAATTATCAGGCCCCAACAAATCTCTAAATATCCGGTTAATCGTTGATAGCTTTTCGTTGATGCTGTTATCCCGTGGATCGCACAACAAATTCACTCTTCGGGTTAATTCCGTGATATCGGTATGCGTGGCCATCGATAGATAAATTTGATGCAACTCCTCTCTATATTCAGACATTAATCTTAACTCAATACCTTCCGGATAATTTAGGAATAGACGATATACCGATCTACAAATTGGATTCATATTTACTAAAGCATCGCCCAAAAACAATTGTCCATCATAGTTGAATCGTATATCCTTTAACGAACCAATTTGATCATTAGAAGCCATTGCCGATAGACCCAGATTGTTGGTATTAGCGGCGGCAATGGTTTCTAAAACTCGACCGATGGTTAGGTCTAATAATTGTCGTAACCCCTCGCCCAATTCCAACGCATTCACTGTATCAAACAAGCGTTGTAACTCCGGAGTTATGATGGTTTCTTCCTCTATCGCTAATAGATTAACCCCATTCACTTCCAAGCGCCTAGAATCTTCCGCATCCGCCATCGCGCCCACTCCACAGAACTCCTTCGGCAACCCTCTTTCACTAACCTCATCCGATATCCCACCCCCATTAACCTCTGTCGGGTCCCCAAACTTGTTGGCTACCACCGACATTTCATCATGGTCTAAAGTATTATCAAAGTCAAAATCGTCCCACTCTTTTCGCTCTTCAACGTTCAGACTTTTTAGTAAAACACTGGTGTCCCGAGGAGTTAATTCCGTAAAGGACTGCTTAGGCTCTGAAATAGCACTATTGGAATCTAAATACTTGGCTAGTGCTTGTTCCGGTTGGAGATCCGATGGTAATTGTTCGAAATCGAAATGCCCAGGCTTAATGTAAAAAATAAACGCTCCATCGGGAAGATTCAAATGAAACATCTCATCCAGTTGCCTGTAAACATCCTCTTCCTGGGAGGTGGAAGCAACGATAAACAGTGCCTGTTGCTGCTGAATGGCCGATAACCGTCTGAAACTTGGATAATAAATCTCCAAATACTGCCTTAGTCCCTCATTAAATGATGGATTTTCGGAACGGGTAATGGATGGAAGAAAGAGCAAATTGCATTGATATCGGCTAAATCCCCGCTGCAGTTCTGCCAAATTATCTTGGAAGAATTGCCGATAAGGAGTATTGCCTTTTTGAACGTATAAAGCTATTACTGACATGAAATTAGGGCTTCATCAAATTTAATGATTTGTGGTCTTTTTCACCTTAATTACCGAATATTTTATTATCACATTAATCCAATTTAGTCGCTAATTTACAATGTCCCGGTTATCGATATAAATGTCAAATACAACGCATTTTCGTGGCTAAAAATGAGGGCATTTACACTTCTATAGACTTTATTTGATGCTAAATTATGTTGAATAAATATCTCGCCATTGGAAGTAGCATTTTTACTCTACTGTTTAGTTGCAATAAAGACGCGAATGAACAACAAGCCATTTCCAATGCGATAGATTCCTTCTATGCCGCAGAACCGGTTGGTAATTATCGACATGCAAACCATCGATTTCTGAGTGCTGATTTGGTGGATCTTTTGCGAAAAAGTAGCAAGGTCCAGAGTACTGATTCTGCTAGGCTTAAAGCGGCTGGTTCTACCGATAAACCCTTAATGATCGAAGGTGATATTTTTACTAGTGTATTGGAGGGAAGTACCAGTCATACTGTGGAGGAGATATTACTCTATGATGAGGAAAAGAAATCTGGCATAAAATCGCATCCACAAGCCTTAGCTACGGTGAAATTTTGCAATCAGCATTACGATAATTACACGTGGAGAGATACCGTAGAAATGGTTCAAGATCAAGGTGAATGGAAAATTCGTGATATCCGATACACAAAGGGTTCTGGGGCTCAACCTACCTTACAAAAAACGTTACTCGAATTCCTAAAATTGGAAATTACTCAGTCTATTGAGTAAAATTACTCATTCCATTGAGTAAAATCGTAAATCATTCATTATATTTGTATTATGGAGTACAAAAGACCGGTGTTTCACCAATTAATGCAGCGATTTTCTGAAAGAAATACATTAATTCAAGTAATATCGGGTCCTCGCCAAATCGGTAAAACTACATTAGTAAAGCAGTTATTTCAAGAGCCGAATTGGTTGGGGATTTATGCCATTGCTGATGGAATACAAAACGACAGTCAATGGATTGAAACCCAATTTAGATTGGCTCAATTATCGGCAAAAACACAGTCAAAACCGGTTATACTTGCCCTGGATGAGATTCAAAAAATCCCGCAGTGGAGTGAAGTAATTAAACGGTTATACGATGAACAGCAATTTAATTCCTCGGAAAGGATTCAACTTATTCTCTTAGGGTCTTCCAACTGGCTAATGCAAAAAGGATTATCAGAATCTTTAGCTGGAAGATTTGAGCAGTGGAATTTAAATCATTGGACGTTCAAAGAACTCAACTTGGCCTTTTCTATTAGTCCTGAGGAGTATGTTTATTTTGGAGCCTACCCTGGAGCCATGATGATGCGAAACGATGAAAATCGCTGGAAATCGTACATACGTCAGTCGCTCATGGAAACTGCTATCAGTAAGGATGTTCTACTTATGCATCGAATTGAAAAGCCGGCCTTACTACGCAAATTATTTGAATTAGGCACCCTGTATTCAGGTCAAATTTTATCGTACACGAAAATAATGGGACAGTTGCAGGAAGCTAAAAATACCACTACCCTCGCCTATTATTTAACCCTTTTACAAGAGGCAGGGATGCTAACTGGATTAATGAAGTTCGCGATGGATCAAGCCAGAAAAAGAAGTAGTAGTCCGAAATGGCAAACATTAAACAATGCTTTATACAGTAGTATTCAAGAACACACGTTTGATGAAATTCAAATTAATCCAAAAGCCTGGGGAAGATATGTAGAATCGGCAGTTGGCGCGCATTTTTGGGCACATCGCGAATCGGATTTATCCATTTATTATTGGAACGAATCCAATGCCGAAGTTGATTACATATTGCAATGGAAAGGTGAGTATATTGCTATTGAAGTAAAAACAAACAAAGAAAAAATCACCGGACTACATAATTTCAAAAAACACTTTAAACCCAAGAAAACATATCAATTAAGTGAAACTTCTTTGGACTGGAAAGAAATAATTTCAATAGACCCAAGGGAGCTATTTTAAGTCGTTTTTGCAGGACCAAATAAATTATATTCCTCCTATTTCATGTGCGGTGTAATTGCACTGAGAACGATAGTATCTTGAGCACTGTAACTTCTTGAGCACTATAGCCACTTGAGCACTGTAACTTCTTGAGCACTGTAGCCACTTTTGACCCACCTTCAAAAATCATCCCATTTATCGGGGTTGCATAATTCCGTAAAATATTTATAATCAGTTGCATAAATCCGTAAGAAACTATTAAGAAAAGTAAAGATTCTTGAAGTATGCGAGCAATTTCTATTTGGTCTCTTTTTATGATAGTGGCAACCGGTTGTACCCTGGTGCCGAAATACCACAGTACGGGGTTTCATGTTTCTTGGAATTCAAACCCATACAACGGAAGTGCAACGCGCGGTTCAGCCAAAGCACAGAAACCCAATCTGCACTCAAATTCTTCAACGCATAAGCAAATAGATTTATCACAAGCTACTTCGAAATCCGCGCATACCAACTCAATTTCGCATCGTAAAACAGTTACCCATTCTGCCACGCAAACAGCCGAAAAACACCCATCCATCGATGTTGGAAAAGGATCTACTTCGAATTTTATTATCAAATCAAACCGAGAAAAAGTATGGGATTCCAAAACTCAGTGGGGAGCTAATCACCTATGGGGAGCTAATCAACCATTGGGAGCCAAACAACCATGGGATTCTGCAAAATCGGTGAGACCTAAAAAAACGTTGGAGCAATTGGATTTGCAACTACGACAAACGGAAGAAAAAATCCGTGACAATTTTGAAGGATTTGCATTGTTATTGAGCCCATTATTGATAAATGCATCGGGAAGAGAATCGAAGTTTATCCGAGGCTGGAACATCACCTTTTTCACGCTGAGTTTTCTGTGCTTTTTCTTCGCCATATTCTATTGCATTAAATATGTATTTCAGTGGTCTAGATTTACGATTTTAAGACATACAAGAAAATAGAAAATTTCATTAGTAGAATAATGAGGCACGTTCTAATATGCCTCAATTCCTCCAATATGGGGTAGTCGATTTATTTCAACTTCACGAATTTGTTTAACGCAAACCGAGTTGTACAAAGTTTTCTTTCCGGAAACCCTATGAAGCAAAAATCACATAGGATTGTTACTTGGTTAACATGAGTAAAATTTTATGGATCATTGGATCATTGGTTGTGTTAGTACTAATCGTATTGGTTGTGACTTCGTTTAGTAATAAAGGCATTGAAACTCCAGAGTATTCGGTGTTAAAAAAATACGGTGATGTTGAAATACGAAAATATCCGAACATGGTGGTGGCGAAGACCTCGCTGAACAACAACTCGTTCGAAAACGCTGGAAGTAATGGTTTTAGAACCATTGCCAATTATATTTTCGGGGGGAACGAAGGGAATCAAAAAATTGCGATGACGGCACCGGTGGTTATGTCGATGGGCGATTCCGCTTCCATGTATTTCGTAATGCCCAAACAATATGCAAAAGATCAGCTTCCTAAGCCCATGAGCAACAGTATTGCCATCGTGGAGGAAAGCGCCAAGGTATTAGCTGTTTTGCGCTACGGGGGCTTTTCATCGGATAATGACATCAAGAAGTACTGTGAAATATTGAAGCAGGAATTAAACAAACAGCAGGTTTCCACCAAAGGCAGCTTCATGTATATGGGCTACAATGCCCCTTGGGATGTGGTAAACCGAAGAAACGAAGTGGCGATTGAAGTGGAATGGGAATAAATAAGAGGTATTAGGGAGTTTCAGCGTTCCAGTAACGAAATTTCCCCTACTCAAATTCTTGCTTAATCGTAGAAGGTTTTACCTATTTATTTACTCACCCTATAAGGGGTGAGGTAAGTAAATAAATAGGTAAACCATGAAAAAGAAAACACTCGTTATTCATCCCAAAGACCCCAGCACTGATTTTCTATGCGAAATATATAGGGACCGGGAATTCACCGAAATCAAGGAAGGTTTCGAAACCGATAAACTAAAAAACCTTATTGGTGAACACGATAGAATTATCTTATTGGGTCACGGGTACCACAACGGCTTATTAAACTATTACGAAACCATTATTGACGATTCTTTCGCAGAGCTCTTAAAAGAAAAAGAAGTGGTGGGCATTTGGTGTTATGCCCAAGCTTTTTTTGAACGCCACCAACTATGCGGATTCCATACGGATATGTTCATTTCCGAGCCGGATGAGGCTACCGTCATGGGCATTTCGGCCACCCAAAAATCAATTGAAATCTCAAATCGAGTATTCGCCAAGGCAGTAAGGAAAAATCTTTTTAGACCTGACTGTTACAACAGAATACTTCAATACTATAAATGCTTATCAAGCCCAGTTGCCCAGTTCAATCAGGAACGACTTTATTACCGAAACACTGACGGAGTTTTACAAGGTTGTGAAAATCCAAGCATCGCTAATTGGGCTACTAATTTTGTTAATGAAAATTTATCGAATTTATCGGCAATACTGCGTGATAACCCCGGTTTACTAACCGCTCTAATCAATAAAACCAAATAAAAAAACATATGAATTTCGATTTACTAAACCAAAACAACCGCGATTACGATCGCCGCAGCAACCGCAGAAGAACCATGGAAAGCACCGGTTATCAGCTTTCCCAAGAACTTCCCAATTACATCACCTTATTAATCATCGACGAAAGCGGTTCTATGTCGGGCTTGAGAAATGCTACCATCGAAAGCTTTAATGGAATGGTAGGCAGCATTTTAACAGACGCCAAGGAAATTCCAAATTTGGTGCAGCACATGAATGTTTACACCTTTGAAGGATCCACAATTACAGAACGACTTGCGTTAACCACAGTAAAAGAAAATGCTTCCATTCAGACCTTGGAGTATTATCCGGGTGGTTCTACCCCATTGTTTGATGCCATAGGTACCGCCGTAACAAAGCTAGAAAACATCATTCATTCGGAAAGAATTTCCGATGATAAAATAAAGGTGTCGGTTGCGATTTTCACAGACGGTGCAGAAAACAGTTCTCAGGAATACCGCTTACAAGAAATTCAACGAATGATTGCTCGATTAAAAATCAAAGGCTGGGAGTTTTCCTATTTTGGTACAGAGCACCGCGTTGAAGAAATGGCAAGTCAACTGCATATGGACAAGGTACAACGCTTCCAGAAAACAAAAACCGGCCTTAACGAAACCATGGCTAGTTATTCAAGAGAAAACTCAATGAGCAAACAATCGTTTTTTGATAAATTCAACAAAGAATAGTTGTTAGTTATTTATTCTCTAAATCACTTAGTGCTTCCATAAAACTTATAATATCACTAATTTCATTTTTTGTTAAATTCAATGGCTCTGCACTAAGTGTTTGATGAGATACAGACAAACCTAAACCTTCTCCCCCACCTTGATTATAAAAATCCATTACAGATTTCAAATCTACCATACTACCATTGTGCATATATGGTGCCGAATATTTGACATTTCGTACCGTAACTGTTTTAAATGATCTTTCGTAAAAAGGTGCTACTTCCTTCATTCTACTATTTATTCTTCCCTTATCTTGATCTAATTCTATTGTCGTTGATGGCCATTTTGTGGGGATACCTAAAACCTCACTTTCATTTTCCTTAAAATCTGGCGGAACTAATCCTGAGAATGAAGGCGCAAAGTGACACGTTCCGCAAGCAGCTTTACCCATAAATAAATTAAAACCAGCAATAACTTTTTTGTTAGACTCTGCTGTTTCTTTACGTACTAATTTATCAAAATATGAATTGTAACTTTTCAAGGAAGATACATAAGCGGTTAGGGCAAAAGCAAGAGTTTGCGGGTTAATCGATTCACCCTCATATAGGTTAAAAGCTTTTTTAAATAATTTAGGATATAACTCCGATTGAGATAATTTCCTAATAATTTCAGCCGTTGACGTAGCAAATTCCAATGAATCACTGATTACGTGTTCCAATTGATTTTGTAAATTCTCGGTTCTTAAATCCCAAAAAAATCTCTCGCTAATGACGCAATTATATAATGTCATTGAATTTCGCTTTACCGTCTTTGATTCAACTGAAGCCAAACTTTTACTATATCCATCGGTAAATGCTAATTCAGGTTTATGGCAAGAACCACAAGACATCTTTTCAGATTTTGATAAAATCGGGTCAAAAAAAAGTTCTCTACCTAAATCCACGCATTCTTTCGTATTAAATTGTTTAGGCAGTTTAGAAAAATAGTCAAGATTAAAAAAATCATCTGCAAATAAATTTTGCGAGTTTTCATTCCAAGCTGAAGACATAATTTGCGTTTCGGAAAGATTCTCGATAGTGAGTGCGGAACGAGCCTTATCTAACTTATTATATAAGGGATTTACAAACTCTGTTAAAAATTCGAATCGATTGAAATTGTTAAAATCATTATTTTCTATTAGGTATTTATTCCCGCTTTTAAATAAGTTATTAATTTCATTGTCCAAATTTTTATTAACAAGGGAAAGTTTGGAACTGTATAGAGAAAAATCTTCTGATAAAATCTCCCAACTATATTTTGCATCTTCGATTGCCAATAATGTTCCTGGTGTGTCGAAACCCGTTAATCCAAGAGTAAACAGCCTAATTAGTTCAATTCTAGCGGCTGCAAAAAACTCATAGTCATAAATTTTTGAAATTTCAGCAATTTGACTTGAAACCTGTAATAAATGATTCACCTCATCTAATAGCGCTGGATAGTTTGTTTTATGTTCCCAATCGCCAATAAGTTCGTCGATAACTTGAAGACCATGTGGTTCTATTATGTTACTTGAGAAACTATTTTTTTCTAATTTAGGTAGAGGTGCTCCGTTAATAAGTTCTTTGACAAGCGATCCATTTTCCCATTCAGCGAGATACTCCCATCGTTTAAATGCTCTTCTAACAGCTTTATATCGAAATAAAATGTTTTTAGTACTGGTTTTCTGTAACAATAATGATTTAAATTTTTCTAATTCATTTTTAAATTCTTTGATACGATAGGTATATCTGTTTTCCAATAGTTGTTCTGAGTTCATTGTATAACTCGCAGTAATTGCTGCCATCAACGATAATGACAACAGGATTGAAATAAAAACAAATAATTTATTTTTCATTGATTACTAATTAAAAAAAGCCGGAACAAAATGTCCCGGCTCAAACCTAAAAACCCTTATTATTCCACGATCAACTTAACCGTATCGCCTTTTTCGTTGCGCACAAAATACGCTCCCGATTTTAAATCGGATAAATCTACCGTTTCCATTCCTCTTGAAACTTTTACACGCTTACCTAATTGATCATAGATAGCAATATCCATTGCGTTAACAATCTGGATAGTACGCGATGCAGGATTAGGATATACAGTAAATACTGATTGACTATTTAACATATCAATCATATCCGCTGCAGCAGCTGGACCAAATCCAGATATTGCATAGGTTAATGAATTATTGTACGGAAAAGTATTCGCTGTATTTGGATGTTGTACATTTACTAACATTGTTTTTTCATCCAACATCGTAGCACCTGTTATTTCCGCACCGGGTGAACAAGCGGTAATTCTCGTTAAATCATTAAAGGTTGGATTTAAAATACTCATATCCAATAGATACAATTCACATACAATTGAAACACCGTTAGGCATTCTATTGAATGTTGTACCATTCAAATCTTCTTGAATGATCATGTAGTTTTTATCACCAATTTTCATAAAATCCAATCCATCAGGATTTGAAAAATGGATATTTGGGTAGTTAAATCTATTATTAGAGACTGACTGCGTTGTAAATGGACCACCCTCGATGAAACTCTTAACTGTATTCGTGGTAGGATCTAATTCAATTACTCTACCGTAGTAATCATTGAACTTACCCAGTCTAACAGAATCCGCTGCCATGGCATCTGTACCTGTAAAAGTCTTGCCTGTTTGAATTTTAAACCTTGTTTTGTATCCATCAACTAACGATGGGGATATAACACCAAATTTAGCATTACCAGTGCTGAAGTTAAAAGCATCTCTACCGGTTTCGGTGATATAAACTTTTCCGTTTAATGTTGCTCCCCATTCCAATCGATTAAACATGGTTGCACCTCGGCGTATAGCAACTGCGTTCAATTCAGATAAAGTATCTAAGTTATTTTCAATAGTAATCCATTTGGTAGGCGCATCGTGTTTATATACATACAATTGGCCATCGGTAAAATCATCAGCTGTTTTTGCTACGAATTTGGCTAAAATACCTGGACTTCCATCTTCAAATAAATAAACAGTTTTACGATCTGACATTAAAACGCCACCTTCCCAACCAGCACGACCCCAGTTGTACTGTTTACGAACTGCTTTTGCTGTTTTAGGATCAATTTCAACCATCCAATTTAAGTTCTTATATTTTGGTAATTTTTTCCCATTAAAACCAGGGAACCCGGCAGGAGATGAAGTTCCGATGATAAAATCTGAAGTATCACGCATCCAAGTAGAGATTGATTTGTTACTGGATTGCATCCACTCTTCCGCTGTCCAAATTCTTGTGCCTCCGTTTATACCACCACAATTCATACCTGTTTCTCCAACCGTATTTACGAAATCTACGTTGAAAAACTTTCCCTTTCTACCATCCGCTAATGTTTGTGGCAAAATATTAATTTTTCCAGATGCATCTTTCTTCACCTTGAACATGGTCATTCCACCACCATCACCAATGTTGTCATTTTTTACAGTCATCTCGTGATTTACAATAACATAGTCTCCATCAACACCCTTCATAACACCAATAAAATCATGCCATTGCTTTGCGAAAGTCTGATTTGAAGCATTACCGTATGTTGATGTGGTTATAACCGTATCAACTCCACCGATAAATAAGTTTTGGGTAATCAATGGACTTTTAGGCATCCAAATGGTTGAAGCACTCCATGCCGTATCAATGTGCATGGGGAAAGCGTTTTGAGCGGCAGAATAATTGGAATATAATCCAATAATAACTGCACAAAGAAATTTAGTTTTTTTCATATTGATTAGGTGATGTAAAATTGCAATCCCCTAATTGGGTAAATGTATTTTAACAATTAAATTTATTTTGTGTATTACTAAAAAAAAGCCGCTGAAATTTAGATTATATTAAAAATTAAATTATTCAGAATATTAAAATAATATTATCTCAAATCCTATCCTATTGAAATTCAAAAAAATAATAACTTCCCTAAAATTAACATTAGCAAAATTGATGAAATTCATACTAGGTAAGGTACTTATTCAACTTTACGAGAAATCGCCAAATCAGGACCTTCCATTTGCGATAATCCGTAATGAAAATTGATTAAGAAACAGGAAAATTGTACTGTCAATAGGATAAACAAATTACAACTGCTACCTACATCCATGGGTGGCAGTTGTTATTTTTTAATTGATTGCCTTTATGAGAATACTATTTTGCATCATCGCTTTCACCATGGGATATTTCAAACCCATGTTTAGCCAGTCTCAGTTGGTCAAATTTGATACAACATTTCTAGTTAGCACGCTACAAGGATTTGGACTCTCCCAAGAAGATCGGGTAAAATTGATGTTCGAACATAAAACCATTGCCATAATGCCAGCTGTTGTTACGCGGTACAAAGGGATGTTTAAACCCTATCCCATCGATAGCAATGCACGCAAACTTACCGCATTGCGCATACAACAAATGGCTCATTACACCTTGCAAACCACATCCAAAAAGCATATTCCCAGAATTGATGTAAAACCCATCTTAGAAACAAATTACATTCTAGATTCCCTGTACGATGCATTTCCCGCATCCAATATATATGATATCATCAAAGCCTTGGGAGTAGATGCGATTTTAATACCTGAGTATAGCATCAAAGTGCCACGGGCAGGTTCTTATGCCGCTGCCGGCGGTTTAATGATTGCTACAGCGTTATTAGGCGGTGGCAACAATTATCACAACCTACCAGAAACAAGTTCCACGCTTAATTATCATGTAGTGGATGCCAACATGAATTTACTTTGGTCAGTTTCGCAATTTGAAAATCGAATGATTGTGGATCCAAAGGATGAATATCAAATAAAGCAAAATATTAGCGGATCGGAATTAAGAAAACTCCCCTACGTTGAGCTTATTTACAAAATCAAGAACGATAAAAAACGAAAAATTGTGAATACTGTATGCTACGTATCGTTGGTCTTGGGGTTAACCGTGCTGATGGCAGTTGGATATAGCAGACAATAATTTAAGATTTTTCTTACTGGATGTCTAACTTAGAAATCCAACTTGGGAGCTGCGGGGACTAAGGCTCGTTCGGCATCCAGTTTGGTTAAGTTATTAATCACCCGATAATCGGTGGCGATTTGATTTCCTACCAAGCGCGTATCCAACAACAAATTTGAGAAGTACACCATATTTTCCCAATGAACGGACTTTACTCCGGATGGAAAATTCATGTACGGCTTATTTCCAGATACATGCGAACATATTTCGGGGGTAACCTGCACTTTATTCCCCTGAGCATCCATAAAATAACTAGGCACCGTATAGCGAACAACCAATTTCGAAACATGTTTCATAAAAGTTGATTGCAAGGTATCAAGAGCTATCGGATTCACTTTCACCACCGTACCTTGATACACTTTCTTAGATATCGGCGTGTAAAACAATTCCAACGTGGATGTTTCGCCACCCAATTTACCGGTCAACAGGTAACTTTTGCCCGTTTCTTTGGTTTTTGTCAATGCTAATTTCTGGTTAAACTCGGCAGTTACTGAATCTACATCTCCAATGATATCAATCATTTGAATCCGTTGGGCTTGCAATTGGATTGAATTAAACATCAGCAATCCCATCAAAAAACCTCCTAATATTCCAAACTTCTTCGCCATTTGTGATTAACAATTAACAATAAATTTTGGTTTAACATCCAAATTCTATGCCATAGAGGAAAGAAAAAGTGCGATTTTAAAAATGGCGACGTACGAAGTGAGTTAATGTTATTAAGGCATCATCACAAACAGCAAGGTAACCAATAAGGCTATCCCCAAGAATCTACCGATACTTTTAGTATCCTGCCAAGTATCCGCGTTCATTTTCTGACGTTGTTTGGGCGTTTGCATTTCGTACAATGTTCGGTTAACATCCATCAACGGTTTGTTTCCATTGGCTGTGCTATATTGATATTTCTGGATGATGGTTTTGGCTGTACGAACTGTGTATTTTTTACTTACATAAGGAATTCTTGCCGATAGAATACTGGCTTCGGCCCTCAATTTCATTTCTGGAGTAAGATTTCGTAAAGCTTGCATATAAAACCAACTACCAATTTCAATGTTCGCAAATCCAATGAACAGCGCTACCAAACTCGATAACTCTAAAATCCCGGGCACCCCGATCATCGAATAAATAAAAATTTTCTTTCCTAGATGTCCCAATCCAGTTAACGGGATACTTAACAAAGCGCTAAGCATCAAAATCCCAAAGAATATTCCAATACTGTATAATGCCCAGCGATTTAACCGTGCTGCCCATTGAAAACTATTGAACGACTTCGCATCGCGTTCCGCAGCTTTCTCAACCATGTGATTATAAGTAGCTTGATACTCTAAACTGGGAATTTTGTAGGGTTTGTGTCTGACAAAATTTCGATTTTGACTAGTATTCTGTACATAATTTGGCGAGGCCGGTGGATTTGGCGTAGGAGTTGGCGTGTAAAACTGGTGATTAAGTTCTTTATTTACTAGGCTTTCTGATTGTATTTTTTCGGCAAGCAACGCGTTATTTTTATTTTTTGTTGATGTGGATAACGCAGACCGATTCTTTGATTGATTTTTGGGTTTAGTTGATTCCGAAGTGGATCTTTCCCATCCTCTCAGTTGCACAGAAAATCCCGACGAATGGTATCTTTTTTCCATGCTACAGGAGGCCATCGACATCAAAACCGCTGTAACCACAAGGGTTTTGATGATGTTGCCGTGGAAATTCGCTAAGATGTTTTTCATAACGATGCTTACTGGTTTATTAAATTTAGCAAAGGATATTCACTACCTTTGCGATGAGTTTTTAACACATCCTAAAACCCATTATGAGCAAAATCACCGTTATTGGCGCCGGAAATGTTGGCGCGAGCTGCGCAGAGTACATTGCGATGAAAGACTTCGCTGCTGAAGTTGTATTGTTAGACATCAAAGAAAATTTCGCCGAAGGCAAGGCACTAGACTTGATGCAAACCGCTACCTTAAACGGATTCAACACCCGTATTTCTGGTAGTACCAATGACTATTCTAAAACTGCCAACAGCGATGTGGTAGTTGTTACCAGCGGAATTCCACGTAAACCCGGAATGACTCGCGAAGAATTAATCGGAATCAACGCCGGCATCGTAAAAGGTGTAGTTGAAAATTGCTTGGCTCACTCCCCCAATGCCATATTTGTAATCGTAAGTAACCCCATGGATACCATGACCTATTTGGCATTAAAAGCCAGTGGTTTACCGAAAAACAGAATCATCGGCATGGGTGGTATTTTGGATAGTTCTCGTTTCCGTCATTATTTGTCTCAGGCCTTGAACTGTCCGGCAAGCGATGTTGATGGAATGGTTATTGGCGGACATGGGGATACTACCATGATTCCTCTTACTCGTTTGGCTGGATACCGCGGCGTGGCTGTTTCTCATTTTGCCAGTACCGATACTTTAGCTAAAGTTAAAGCGGATACTATGGTGGGTGGTGCTACACTAACGGGAATGTTGGGAACAAGTGCATGGTACGCACCTGGTGCTTCGGTTGCCGTGTTGGTTCAAAGCATCGTTTGCGATCAAAAGAAAATGTTCCCTTGTTCTGTGTACTTAGAAGGCGAATACGGTCAGTCTGATATTTGCATGGGTGTACCTGTAATTTTAGGTGCTACTGGTTGGGAGTCTATCGTTTCTTTGGATTTGAACGAAGATGAAAAAGCCGAATTTGCAAAGAGTGCGGATGCAGTGCGCAGCATGAACAATGCTTTGTAAACCGGAAGTATAATTATACTATTTGAAACGCCACCAAATTCGGTGGCGTTTTGTTTTTTGTATTTAACCGATAATACTTAACCCCTTTTCGCGGAATTTCAAGAATCCTCTACCATATTTCTTCCATCGTTTGCAATTTTCCGCAAAACCTAATTTGAAATTTGCGAAAATCCGTTGGTTATTAAAAATTGCTTCATGCTACCTTTACTTTTTAGAGAAGTAGCAGTAACATGGACGAATTACCTATCATACCCGGTCGAGGATTTAATACCCGCACTGCCATTGAAATGCGCGCGGATTACCTTCAATCCATGGGGATAAATCTACGCGAGATTTCCCAATACACGTTAGACATAAAGAGCATTCAAAACAATATAGAATCGTTCATCGGTTGCATAGAAATTCCCGTAGGAATTGTAGGACCCATGTTGGTTAATCTTGAAAAAACCGAACCCACTACTACCCCAGAAATGGTTTTTGCCGCTGTTGGTACGTTGGAAGGCGCTTTAGTCTACAGTATGAATCGCGGTGCCAAAGTTCTTTCCAAATGCGGCGGTGTTTACACTAAATTTCATTCGCAATGTATGCTAAGAAGTCCAATGTTTATAATGGACTCCCCTGAATCTGCGCAGTTATTACTCTTTTGGATAGAGCAACATTTCGATGCGATCAAACAACATGCGGAAGAATATACTAACCATGGTAAACTCCTACGCATTGATCCAGTAATTGATCAACACTATCTGCATTTACGATTTTATTTCAAAACAGGAGATGCCTCAGGCCAGAACATGACAACCACCTGCACTTGGCATGCGGCGCTATATATCAAACAAGAATTTGAGTTATTGCACGTTGGTAAAATTCTGGATTTTGTGGTGGAGGGGAACGGAGCATCGGATAAAAAAATATCACAGCATAATATTCAGCACGGACGCGGATGCAAAGTTTCTGCGGAGTGTGAAATTTCTGATGCCGTAATTCAGGAAGTTTTGAGAACTACAGCCGATGATATTATAAAATTTCTAGCACCTTCACAATCCTTGGCAAAAAAAGACGGCATGGTTGGATACAATATAAACGTTGCCAATGCCATCGCCGCCATTTTTGTTGCAACAGGACAAGATTTAGCAAGCATTCATGAATCGGGCACGGGATTTTTGCAAGTCGATCGAACCCAAAACGGACTCCGTTTACACCTTACCCTACCCAATTTGGTTGTTGGAACTATAGGGGGTGGCACTCACCTTGCAAAACAATCCGAGGCATTAGCGCTTATGGGATGCAAAGGCAATGGAAAATTAACCCGATTTGCTCAATTAATTGCAGGTTTTGCCTTGGGTTTAGAGATTTCTACTTATTCCGCCATCGTTAGCGGAGAATTTGCCAAAGCACACGAAAAGTTAGGAAGAAATAAACCGGTAAACTGGTTGTTGAAATCCGAAATTGACTCGCAATTTATTTCTGCTTGTCTAAAATCCCCAAAAGCGCCAAAAATTGATACCATAGAATGGATAGAGCTGCCTGGCCTTGATCACGGAATTTTATCCCAACTCAGTGGAAAGGTGAGCAAAAAACTCAACGGTTATTACCCCATTCGAGTGAATCAATCGCCCAACGGATTACTGCTACTTAAAGCAAAATCACTCAGCGATGAAATAATTAAAGGCCTACAACTGGTTGCCGCATCCATCAATACAAGAATTGCTGAACTGTTAATAATTAACAAATCAACACTCGAATACAACCATTGTCATACCAAAGAAATTGCCATTAATCGATTTTTACTTCAATCGAAATTCCCACATGCCCCCGAGCATTTTGGAGATTGGCAGGATGAACACCGTGAAATTTTCTTGCTACTGCAAGAGTATATCCATCCCAATTCTGTCTTGTTGTTGAATTCGGAAAACCAACCCCATTTATGGTCGGAAGAAGCCATAAAAAACACGCTATTGGCCATACATCAATTTCATTTACTAAGTAAAAAAGCCAGCAGCACCGGATTAGACATTCCAATTCAACAGCCTTGGAGAAATGCAGAACTGTACCGTGAAATAATCATAACCCTTACCCAGCATTTGCGAAATAACAAACAAGACGCAGCCCACGCATTTCACTTAACTAATGAGGAAATTCAATGGTTGGAAGGGGTTGATTATACGGATTTAGAAGCAGAATTTAATGCTATCGACATACAGCCCACCTTGATTCATAACGATTTCAGTCCTCGAAACATTATGATTTTGAAAGACGGAACGACTTGCATATACGATTGGGAGTTGTGTATGCGTGACCTACCCCATCGGGATATTATGGAATTGCTGAGTTTTGTACTTACACCAAGTACAACCGAGGCAGAATTATTGATTTACCTAAATTTCTATCGAGACTGCACTCCTTACTATACGTGGGAAGACAGCAAACTTGCATTCAAATACACATTGAAATGTTTAATTGTGTCAAGATTTTCATTTTATGAAGTTTCCGGAATCGTATCCAAATACGATTTCTCTTCCAGAGTTTTAAAAACAGCCCTGCATTTGTATAACTTGCTGCAAAAAATAGATTAATAGTTGATTATGGAATTTCTTTACGCATTTCTTCAAGTTTTTGGTTACAATTTTCATTTAGTTCTCCTACCCTTAATTTTCAGCAATAGCCTTCACATGGTATTGGTAAAGCGCGGAGCATTCCCATTTTTGGAAGTCCCAATTCATGAAAAACTGTTTGGTGCAAACAAAACCTGGCGCGGCTTAGTTATTATGTCGATTTGCACAGAATTGTTTGTACAATTTTTCTGGCGATTATGGAATTATAGCATACACCTGCCATTACCCCCATTGGGTATTGGATTTTGGATTGGTGTTTTTTACGTACTTGGAGAACTACCCAATTCCTGGTTAAAACGAAAATTGGGAATCGGTCCCGGTGAATCTGCCGGAAAATATCGCTGGTTTTTTACGATTTTGGATAAATTAGACTCTTCCTTTTCGGTAGCGGTGGGAAGTATTATCCTTATTATTACCTACGGTTTGGATGATGGCAAACACTCCGATTTCTCGATCTATTATTTAATACCAATATTGTACCTAACGGTTCAAAATAGTTTAACCCACTGGATTTTTTCATGGATTTTGGTGAAACTGAAAATAAAAAAGAACTTTTAATGTTCGAGTTATGAATACAAACGCCCCCACCACCAATTTCACTTTGCCCAATTTCCTAAGTGCCTATCGATTAGCTTCGTTCCCTTTATTAATATGGCTAATATATTCGCAAAACGAAGGTGTATTCGCCTGGATTTTATGCATTAATCTAATAACAGACATATTAGACGGTTGGATTGCCCGAACGTTTAAATTACAGACCGATTTAGGTGCCCGTTTAGACTCATTGGCCGATTACGGAACCTACATTGCGGCAGTAAGTGGTATTTATACATTTAAATATAAAGAATTGGGAAGCTTGGGTTGGATGCTTTGGGTTTTTATCGGATTGATTTTACTGTATAACCTCATCAGCTTCCTTAAATTTAAAAAATTCCCCAGTTTACACATGTATTCAACGCGCGTAGGCGGGTATATTCAAGGAATATTCTTCTTTATTTTATTTGCCGATGATTATTACATGGGTCTATATCTCACCGCCATGATTTGGGGATTTTTATCGGCCATCGAAGAAATAATTGTTTTACTGGTATTACCCCAACTTATTTCCAATGCCAAAGGCTTGTATTGGGTACTGAAAAATCGTCCCAATCAACAAAAATGATAGCATTTGCATGTATAATTCACACAAAATAACCCATACATCGTCCTCAAGTTACCTGTAACTACCCCATGAACACCTACTTAAATCTATCCATTTCAAATCATCAAATCCTTTGGATCTCGTTCGGAATGATTGCCATCATAGCATTTTCTGGAATTTTAGTCAATGTTACGCGCAATGCAAAACCGCAGGATTTGCTAAAATCCTATGACGGAAAAACTATTTTATGGTTCCGAATTTTGTACCCATCAGGCATTATTGCCTCCTTTATTTGCCTATACCAAGGTTGGGGACAATGGTTTAAAGCAGTAAATCCCACAATTTTTATCGTTGGATTCTTCCTGTTCATTAGTGGATTGGCATTACGGTGGGTGGCTATTTTGAGTTTAAAACGATCCTTTACCGTAAAAATCAGTATTTTAGAAAACCATCAATTAAAAACAGATGGGGTGTATCGATGGATGCGACACCCAAGCTACACCGGACTATTGATGTATTATTTAGGTTTGGGATTGGTAATGAACAATTTTGTTTCAATTCTACTCCTCCTTTTGGTGAATGGATTAACTTTATATCAGAGAATACCCTTGGAGGAACAAGCATTGGCTGAGCATTTTGGAGAACAATGGAAGTCTTTTGCCGCCAAAACCAAGCGTTTGATTCCAGGTATTTATTAATTTTATTAGAATTATCCGCTTTTCGATGTCTCAAAGTCCAGTTTATTGCGACACCCTATTGGTTCGAATGTTTCACGGAAGCATAGCGAAACCCCGGTTTCTGCAAAATGAGGTAACGGAAAATGCTTCTGTAAATCCCGATATAAAAATTGCCGATATAAAACTTAACGATAAACAATCCACCATACTGAGACCTAATGTAGGCGGCTTGTGGGGTGGACATGTTGCCATGCAGATTGGAGATCGTGTGTTTGGTTTTTATTATAAGGATGCTAACAATATCCATCTGATCAATAAAACTCCATTCAATAGCGAATTCCACAATTACAGCATCGAAGAATGGGAATTTATTGTGGCTGAAAAACGCGAAACCTGCTTTTACATCCCGGCCACGGAATCAGAGCTAACTGAATTGCATGACTATTTCAAACATAACTGTATGCAAGCCAGCATGGATTACTCATTTTTCGGGGAACGTTGTGCATCCAATGTTTATCATTTACTGATACAACTCGGAAAAATCCCCGCTGGAAATTACCGTTTGCATGCTTTTTGGCCCGGTGCATTACGAAGAACATTAATAAAACATTGTGGTCAAAATCGTTGGCCAATAACCGTTAAGGAAGGCTCAAAAAACGAATGGTGGCAAGGAGATATCAGCACCTTTCCACAACACCCGTGGATCCGTTAACGCGTATTTTATCACCCGTTTTTAGTGCCTTAGTAATACCGGGGATTGCCACCACAACAGGGATACCCAATTCTCGTCCAACGATGGCTGTGTGACTCAACAGCGAGCCTTTTTCAGAAATTAGTGCGCTGGCTTGAGACATCAAAAACACCCACCCTGGATCCGTCATTTTACTTACCAAAACTTTACCGCGCACATCCGCAGTTAAGTTCGGTTCCAACATTACTACCACTTCGGATTCTACCGTACCTTTTGAAACCGCCACACCTTGCCAAGACTGAATAATTTCCGATGCTTGATATTCTGGATTTTGGGAACTCTTGGTTTGAAAAATTGGCAAATCGTTGTGCTGATAAACAATTCTATCCGGCAATTCAATCTCCGGATATTGGGCGTAATCCTCTTTTCGTTTACTAATTAACGATGAAAATGTTACCCCGTCGGATGAACCACTACTCCCATACAAACAATAGTCTTGCAATTCCGCCATGGTAAGATAAAATATATCTCTTGACTCCACAATGAATCCGTCCTCTTGCATCCAACTTCCAATTTGTAAGAATATTTCTCGGCTTGCTCCATACATTCTTGTCCTGCAAAAACGCATATTTTCTCGGCTCATCACTCCGAATGCTGCCAAATTTGCTACCCACTTGAAAATCCAATATTTGGGATTTCCTATTCCCAAACGATGCTTTACCAATTGCCATGCCTGTACTCGTAATTTCTTGCTATTTTCAACAAATGTATCCGCAGTTAATGGGCTGTCAATTTGCGATTTAATCAAATCGATAAGTAATATCGGTTGTTGCTTTGGGGTTACGGTTTCCAATTTCAACTCAGCAAAGGTTCTATCGCCAAATCGTTCAAGATAGGTATTCCAAGCTTGGGAGAAGGAATGGGTTGGATGGTTTGAAACAAAATCGAGTAATTGATTCGGATCAGACTGTAAAATAGTGTTTAAATAATTATCGGCTAAAATCTGTTCTTTTAGTTGCAGCAAGTGAATAACCGACAACTCGGAATCCACTTCCCCATATCCACTAATCAGTTCATTGGCGAATTCCTCGTTTTCCGAAATTCCCCATCGTTTTATCAGAGATTGTAACCAAGCAAATACCTTAAACGCTAAAAAATCATTAACCACGGTTAAAGGCCAATCGCGGTAGGTCTGTTGCATTAATTTTTGAAAATACGGCCATAATTCGGCGGGAGACGCGGTTTGATTTCGAAAATCTTTAAACCTAGAATAATGAACCGCAAAGGATTGAAAAAACTTACGATTACCTTGTCTAAATCGAATAATTATCCATACAATCGCCAAGATTATTTTAAGCTTCTGAATAGAGCTGGGCTTGGAATTTACTTGGATGGGTTGGGATAACCCAACGGCCGACTCCCAGGCTTTCATGGCGCTAGGAGAATTATAAACCATTGCTGTTAATCGATACCAATTATCCAATCGGTAATAAACTCTACCGTAAGGATGGGCAATTAAATGCTCAAATACGTCCTTTTGTTGTTTTACCCATACTTCATCAATCCAAAAATACCTTGCACTGTTTTCGAATAAATTTTGATATGCTTGTTTGGCGAATGTAAAACTCAGCGGTAATGTAATTCCGGGATAGCTCTCAACGATGTTGGTATTGTCTAAAATTTCAATAGTATTGCTATCCAACGTAGTGATGGGCCTCATTTGAAGTACAAACAACTTCCCGTGTTCATCAAAAGAAAACTCCACATCCGCGGGCGAATTAAGCAACGCTTCTGCTTGTTGCAACACATCAAATACCTGATCAATTTCTTGCTGACTTAAACAAGGTTTTTCCGCTAAAATGGGATCTACATTTTCTAAATACAATTCATTTAATTGGTTCCAACGCAAGGCGGTTTGCTTTTTCATCAACACCGAATCAAGAACTCTTGTGCTGCGATGAATTCTGAAGATGTCGCATTCCACTTTATCGGCAACCACCCCCTCCCCCAGTCCATAACCCGCAGTTACAATTGCATCTGCAAGATTGCGTGTAATGTCCATGGAAAATCCAATTCCCGATTTCGAGGCATTCACCATTTGTTGAATTACAATGGCAAATTGTATGTTATGTACGGGTAAATTATGAAGCAATCGATAACTAATAGCGCCAAAGGACCAAGCCGAAGCCAAACAATTTTTTATTGCTGATAGTAGCCCCGATGGCCCAACGAACAATTCCGTTAAATGCTGGCCTGCAAAGGAAGTATGGTCGCTATCTTCATCAATCGCCGATGATCGAACGGATACCAAATATTCCTCTCCAAACTCATGTTGAATTTTACTTGCAAATTCGATCCAAGCACTTTCCGAAATTTTCACTTGCTGGATTTTTTTCTGAACAACAGCACAAATTGATTCTAAATCCAATTGATAATTAGAAAATACCGCTTCCATTTCGTGGTTCAAGTCGAACCAAAAATCTGGATTATTATCGGCAAACAATTGCTTCAGTTGACTCCAAGGAATACAGTAAAATTGAGGTACGGGAAGTCCGCCCTCTTTCATGGTTTGCAAATGAAACCCCTTCCCCCCTACTTCGGACTTGCTATACCGCATGGAAAGTTTACCAAGCGTAGGTTAACAATGTATTAACCAATAAATTAGTAAAGTAAGCAGTTGTAGTAAACAGTGCGGTATTGGTAAGAATATTGTATTCTTTTATCGGCTTGAATAAAAAACGCAAATAAACAAATAGCACGATGGCCAAAATGGCTATTTCAACCGCGAAAAACCCTGTAGTAAAATGCAATAAGTTCCCCAAATGCATGGACATTAACCCCGTGGCTGTTAAACAAATTAATGGGATTGCGGTAGCAGTTTTTACCCCAACTACCATGGAGAATGTTTCGTATTGGGTTTCCATATCGGCTGAACGAATTTTTCTAGAAACCTCCCAAGCAGTGACAGGCAATGAGACAATTAACCATAAAATGAAATGGGTTGTACTAAAAGGCTCATAATGCGCACCTGTAGCTAAGGCGGTATGAATTAAAAAGAAGTTAATCACATAGGGAATGGGCTGATGGTCCATCATCGTGACAAAAATGTGATTTCGGTGGTACTGTTCGGCAAAAAACCATTTAAAGGTTAGCAAACAATATGAAATCATCACTGCGAAAACGGGCAACGTGGATTGACCGAAAAACACGTTGGTATTAAGAAGCACTAAGAAAGAGGTTAATGAAATAGCAACGATATCGGATTTCAATACGGCTTTTCTTGCAGTGGCACGATGAGGAAATAATTCGATATCTATTTCAATATCTTTCAAATCATCAAATGTTCGCATTAAAAGCATCATAAAAAAGGCTGATATCATTCCAACAATAGCCATGGTATCAATAACCACTGGATCTCCCGATAATATTTGAACTACAAAATTCACGCAGCCATACAGCGCAATTACATAAGGAAGGTAGATCAGCACGGGGAACATCTCTTTGGAATATATCCAAGCGCGACTGATAAAATACTTTGGGGTATTAGGATCTCTCATAGTCAGATTATTAGAAAGCAATTATCTACAAAATATTACGAATGTGTTACGCGAGTTTTGGGCGAATTCCGTAATTGTAAATCTTATTTTTTGCATTTATCCGTAATTACACGTTTAGCATGGGGTTTTTATGGCAATTTACCCCGAATTTTGTACAGCGATGATTAAAACGGGCCATTATTTGGATCTTCAATACGGCAGGGACACGGCGCAAGGATGGTATTTGCGGGACGAAGAAGGCAACGAGGTATTGTTACCCAATAAATATTGCTCACCCACTGCGCAGGAAGGTGATGAAATTACCGTATTTATTTATCGCGATTCAGAAGATCGATTGGTTGCTACTACGCGCCAGCCTAAGATTGAGTTATACCGATTTGCTTGCTTAGAAGTTGTGGCTGCAACCCCCATTGGCGCATTCTTGGATTGGGGATTGGAAAAAGATTTATTCGTTCCATTCAAAGAACAATACAGCCGAATGAAACCCGGCACCAACACGGTGGTCTTTTTATACAGAGATGAAAAAACCGATCGATTATTAGCCTCAGGCCGTGTAGCAAAATGGCTGAATCGTGAAGAGGTTCCTTTTCAATCGGGTCAGTCAATTGAAGCCCTTGTATTCGAAGAAACAGAAACGGGATTTAAGTGTATCATCAATCAGCGCTATCAGGGGATGTTCTATAAAAATGAAGTTTATCATACCGTTGAAGTTGGCGATACAGTTCCTGGTTTTGTGAAAATGGTTCGTGAAAACGGTCTCATCGACGTTTCATTAAAACCCTTAGGCAGGGGTAAAGTAAAAGGCCATACCGAAGTGATTTTAGAATATTTAGAAAAGAATAACGGTAGATTGGCTTTGGGTGATAAATCAAGTCCGGAGGAAATTCGGGATTTATTGGGAATGAGTAAGAAATCGTTCAAAGAATCTGCAGGTCAATTATATAAACTCAGAAAAATCAATATTTCTGAGCATGAAATTATTCGAGTGAAGTAAATCATCGAGAATTACGGTTACAACTTTTTTAATTCTTCAAGGGAAAAACAATCCTAGTATTTCCGCTTGTCGATCAAAATTGTGGATTAAATCCTTGGCAAAATCCTATGCAGTTTAGAAATCAAATTTGTAATTTCTAAAACATTTTTTGTCAATAATTTTATCAAAATGATGAATCCTCTAAAAAATAACCAGTCCATTTTTCACCGATTAGAGTCGATAAGCAATTCGGTGTACAACCTAACTAATCCAACCTTTTTAGAGAGTTCTACTGATATAATGGAATTAGGCATTTTATTAAAGCTCAATCAACTTCAAATTGGAATTCTAGCAGTAGTTGCAACAAAAGGTCCGGATTTAGAGGCCATTACCGAAGCGAGATTAATGGCATTGTTTTCTAAATTTAACCGAAAAAGATCGGATATCATATTAGCTACTCAGCAAATGTTAAGGAGCAGAATTATAGACAAATCCGAATCTCGTAATTGGGAAGAATATCAAATAAATAAGCGGTACAGTAGAATACTTGAAAACGAAGATTGGGATGCTTTGGCGGAATTAAATGCCCATGGGATTGTACCATTATTGAAGCGCATTGTTAGAATTTTCAATCAAGAATCTCATAGACATAGTTTTTTTCATGGGCCGCCAATGGAAGATGTTGAATTTGAGGAGGAATTGAATTTAGACAAAAATGGTAAGCTTACTATTATTCAAAAAGCCAAATCCTATTTTGGGAACAATGCGTGGGACTTTTACGGCACACAATTGTATTTTTATACGTTGGCGAGAAAAGTTATTTTGGATGAACCCACCAATTTGGATGAATTTTTCATGAGTTTTCAACTAAATCAGTGGGAACGAAAATCATTTTTGCATCAGGAAATTATTTCTGAGAAGTGGGGACCTATTGTAGATGGTTATTTTGAAATTCATGGCAATGGACAGGTTAATGATCAACTGGAATTGGATGTAACCGACCTAGGAATAGAAAAGTTACTTCCAGAGCTGGACTCTTCTATCATTAGCAGTTTGCTGGATTGTAAAATCATCACCATTCCCCATAAAAAGCCCTCGGAAATTGAATCGGTAAAATTAATTTTTGATGAATCGACCAAAGCAAAACTCCGTCCTATTCAGAAATCGTTAAATCCCAATATCCGGGAAAAAATCAAGGAAAAACTAGGTAAGAGGAAATTAGGGTTAACCACTTTATTGTATGGATATCCAGGTACTGGTAAAACGGAATTTTGTTACCAAATGGCGAAAGAATTCAACTTGCCTATATTCGAAATTAATGTTGCACAAATTCAAAACAAATGGGTTGGAGAAAGCGAAAAAAATGCACGGAAGGTATTTGATCAATACAAGAAATTAAGAAAACAAGCGCAAAAAGAATGTATTTTATTGTTCAACGAGGCCGACGCATTATTAGGAAAGAGAATTAATGTTACTAGCAGTGTAGATGCGATGAACAATTCTGTCAAGAATATTTTCTTGGAAGAAATGGAACGTTTTGAAGGTATTTTATTTGCTACTACCAACCTCACTGAGAATTTAGATTTAGCCTTTGAACGAAGATTTTTATTTAAAGTTTTCTTTGAAAAGCCAGATTCTCAATCGTCCGCCAAAATTTGGAAATTGTATTTCCCTGCACTGAACATAAGCGAATGTTCTACCCTTGCTAAAAAGTTCAATTTTAGCCCTGGAGAAATTTCAAATATTTATGCTCGGTATGAAATTGAGAAGATACTTGGCAATAGATTATCCAAAATTAAACTCATTGAACAATTGGCCGCTGAAGAACGTATTAAATCGTTCAGTAATCGCAATACCAATTCCGTAGGTTTCGGGTAAAAAAATAATTTAACGGGAGCTGAACTACTTCGACTCTAACTGTATCTTCCACGGTGCAATGGTCATTTTACCATCGATGGGAGAAATAGAAATTTGCGATTCTATTTTGGCTTTATAAGGAATACAAAAACCCTTTAAAGAGGAGGATTCCTTATTTCCAATAGAAGTTGAATCTGCAAAAGTGCTATTTTTTGATTCTTCTATAGTTTTCAAATCCGAGGGTTGGATTTTTGCTATTGGGCCATCGCTTATGGATTGTTCCAATTGTTTAAATTTATCCGGGAATTTCTTTTGAAGAAACATGGGAAGCTCATCCAATAAACCCATAAAACGCCATCTTTCACTGAGTTCCGAAGCGATCATGTACATTCCTTCCACTAGCAAATCAATACCGATAATTGATTTCCCAATTGGGGATAATTGCAAGTCAATACTCCACATAGGAAAATCTAACATTGCATCTGCCGCGTTTGAATTTCTGCAAACTTTTTGAGCTCTTGGAATCCGGGTAATTAAATCCAGATTATTACCATTTATTAAGTATAGGTCCTCCACAAAGGAATTACAACCTTCAATGTCCTCTGCTTCAATACTCGGACATTTCAACAGTAAAATATTCCCGATTTCGTTGGACCGAATAACGGTAGAAACACCCGAAGCCCTTCCGAAGCTACCTTGATACATCACAGCAGGATTCAAGGCCTTTACCTTCCAGATACCGGTAAGTTGTTTTTCTAACAATAACAAACCCAATACACCCCCCGAAAATCGACCTTGTCCGATGGCTTCGGAACTGGTAGAAAAGGAATACAATCGCTGTGGCAAAGAGTCTGTGCTTAACAGTTCTAATTGGTCTACAAAGCGGGTATAGTTTTTTTCAAACGGAAATGATATCGATGTATCTACATCAAACCATTCGTTGATTGGATTATGCAAATTTGTAGATATACACGAATTGCAAGTCCAAGCAATCATAGCTTCATCCGAAATTGGATCTTTTAATATTCTCCCAGGCAACAACTGATTTAATACCTGAATAGGATCGGAAAGTAAATTCTCTTGGATGGTTATAGAATCAAAATTATCTACCCATGTTACGTCTACACAATCTTGAGAACTATTGGCCGTATTGTTAACTGCTTCTAAAAATTCTTCTACTTTGTGCGTATCCTTTCTTGTTGGTGAGTGATTTTTAGCGGTTCGGATTAAAGGCAAGATTAACAGCGTGGTTGTCAAGATAACCAAAGTACTACGGAAAACGGTATTTACCGAAACCAACATATTCGCTTGTATAAGAAATGCTTAAAGAATACAGGACGAAATTATGCGATTTAAACGGAGTATGTATTTGCTAGAAAAAATATTTTTCTATATTCGTTTTTTATAATCGAAATCAAACCATTATGTACCAAATAATTAAAGGCATTAATAATCCTACTAAAAATTATCATTACACGTTAGTTCATCGGAAAAATATTCAGGTACGATTACAACCTTTTGCTCAATTATTGTTTGTAATTTTATTGTTATTTACTTCTACCTTACATGCGCAGAATGCGTTGGATTTTGATGGTTCGGATGACCGTGTTATTTGTGGTAAAGACAGTTCGGTAAATTTGGGTGGAAGGAGTTTTGCTTTGGAAGCTTGGATATTCCCAACTGCTTGGAAAACTTCGGCGTGGGAAGGTAATATTATCAACAAAGAAGAAAACACTTCCAATAATGGTTATATGTTACGATGCGGTGAGGGTGGCAAAATGAATTGTGGATTTGGACAAGGAACTTCTACTTGGGTCGAAAAAACTACGTCAACGGCAGTTTTAAAGCTAAATACATGGCAACACGTGGCTTTCACATACAACGGAACCAAGGCTTATTTTTATGTAGATGGAGTTAAAGTTGATTCGATAAGTTCTACAGCGGCCATGACCAAAGCAACGGGCGTTGATTTGGTTATTGGGGATCATTCGGGAACCTATACCCGCAGGTTTCAAGGAAGAATAGATGAAGTGAAAATTTGGGCTAAATATCGTACTCAAACAGAGATAAAAAATGATATGAACGGCGAATATTGCGCTCCTCAACAAGGACTCCGAGCATATTATAAATTTAATCATGGAAAAGCCGGAGCAAGTAATTCAACTGTAAAAACTCTTACCGATTTTTCAGGTTACGGTAATCATGGTGTGGTAGCTAACTTTGCGTTAAGTGGTAGTACCTCCAATTGGGTTTCAGGTAAAACCCTAACCAAGGGAAGCATTCGCGATACAATTTCGGAAAATCGTTGCGATCGATTCCGATCTCCTAGTGGTAAATATACTTGGACTAAATCAGGAGTATATAAAGATACTTTGGCTAGTTACTTCGGTTGTGACAGTGCCTTAACAATTAATCTATCCCTGCGTTTTAAAACCACTAAAAACATCTCTGCTTGGGCTTGTAAAAGTTATGTAAGTCCTTCGGGTGCTTATACTTGGACAAAATCGGGCAACTACACCGATTACCTAGTAAATTCTGTTGGTTGTGATAGCGTAATCAATGTTAGTCTAAGTATTGGTGGAACAAGTTCAAACGTATCAGCCAATGTGTGCAACAGTTACATTTCACCGTTGGGTAAAAAATTTACCGAAACAGGTACTTACGTTGATACCACTACAAATTACAAAGGTTGCGATAGCTTTATTATTATTGATTTAATTGTTCGGAAAACAACATTCTCAGAAATGGAGAAAAAGTTCTGTACTCCCTTCCGCGTTCCAAGCAGAAAATACTTCATATCTGCTCCTGGCACCTATTTCGACACCTTACAAAACGCAGCGGGTTGTGATAGTATAATCACCATAAAAGCAATTTCATTGGCCACCTTCAAATCCTTAAAAGTAACGGTTTGTGATCAGTACAAATCCCCCAGCGAACGGTATATTTGGTCGAAAACTGGAACCTACAAGGATACTGTATTCAATAGCAATTTCTGCGATAGTATCGTAACTGTGGATTTAACGGTACTGGGTAAAACCTACTATTCCTATAAAGAATCGGCCTGTAAATTATTCACCTTGCCCAGTGGTAAAAACTCCTATACCAAATCGGCCATCATCCAAGATACCATTAAAAATCAGTTAGGTTGCGATAGTGTAATCACCATTGATTTAACGGTTATCAAGGTGGGTACCGGTGTTTCGGTAACCGGCGATGTTCTTACCTGCACAAATACTAACGCTACCGATTGGCAGTGGGTATTATGTAATCAAAACTATAAGGCGGCCACGGATGGCAACACCCGAATTTACAATGCTAAAACCAACGGTAATTATGCAGTTATTGTTACCCAAGATAACTGTACCGATACATCGGAATGCTATTGGATTACATCTGCAGCTATTAATAATTTCGCCAAACAAGACAACGGACTGATTATTTACCCCAACCCCATTAACCAAAACGAATTGAACCTACAAATTGAAGTTCCTATGCTTATCAATCAAGGTAAATTACGATTAATTAATACCCAAGGTCGTGTATTGATTGAACAACCTTTTACCGGTAAACGCAGCTCAATCGTATTCAATGAAACTATTGCATCGGGATTGTATATCGTAGAACTACAAACTGAAAATTGGATAAGCAAAACCCAATTGATGGTGCATTAATTAAGGAGTTATTCTAGATAAAGTGGATCTGAAGGCACTGGTTAACCCAAGTTTTTTGTCCGTTGAAACTGAAGTTAATACTGTTGCACGATGAATCTGAAGTTAATACTATTGTACGATGAAACTTATTGGTTTCGAAAATTAAATAACCGATCCCATTGGTTGGTTATTAATCCACGTCGATAGCCCTGAATAGCGGATTTTAGTTGACTCACTAGTTCCATTTTTTTGGCTTGAATTTCCTTGTTATTAGAATTTTCTAGGGATTCCTTTTTATTACTATTTCTCCGTTGTTGATAAAACTCCATGGTCTCTCCCCGCTCATTCATAATTAATACATAGGGGTATTGAATGATATAATACAATCCTTTATCGTAATGATACGAATATCCTTTATAGGATGAATCCAGTAAGCTCCTGCCCATGCCGATGCTTAAATTGGAAACGTTTAAAGCAAACGACAAAGTGGTTGGTAAAATATCTAACTGCGAACAGGATTTTTGGGTAATTTCTTTGGTAAAGTTAGAATGTAATATTGCACCTTTTCCTGGTGCGAAAATCATAAATGGAACTTCGTAGTGACCGCTAGGACTATAAAAATACCCCAATGTGCCGTGCGAGGTATGATCGCCAGTTATAATAAAAATGGTATTTTCAAACCATGTTTCTTTGCTTGCCGATTGAAAAAACTTCTCCAAAGAATAATCTGCATAAGCAATCGTTTTCTGTACCGTTAAATTGGATCCCGGAAATTTCGATTTCAATGATTCGGGAATCGCATAAGGATGGTGGGAACTTAACGTAAAAACACTGCTAAAAAATGGTTGTTGATTCAGAGTTAATTTCTTAGAAACATACTGCAAATAGGGTTCATCAAATATTCCCCAATGGCCATCAAAATCAACTTCTTTGTTGGGATATTCATCGATTCCGTAATATTCTTGTAATCCACCACCCTTAAAAAAGGATCGAAAACCCATAGTACCATTATTGGAACCATGAAAAAATTGTGTTGTGTATTTAATCGATTTCATCCATCCAAAAACATTTGTAAATCGATTGGTACTGTAACTGGAAGTAATAAAAAAGTCCTCCATTAGATTGGGCATTCCCGCAAAAATTGACGGCGCCATTTCGATACTTTTAGTACCGTTGGCAAAACAAAAAGGAAATACTACTGCATCGGGATTTTTCGCTAATTTGTCCAAAAACGGGGTATAAGGTGCACCATTTAAAAATCCCGTGTAATCGCGTGCCAAGCTTTCTACTACAATTAAAACCACATTGCTTCTTGTAGAATTTCTTGAGGTAGAATTTATCGAAGCTATGGCCGATGCTTTCCCGGTTACATCATTCTTTTTAGAAGAAAAATCATTCTTTATAAATTCTCCAATAGCCGTAGCATTACCCCGCAGATGCCATATTTCGATATTTGTATCAAGCCACTGTACTTCCGTTAGTCCGGCAGATTGAAAACTCGAAATCATAGAAAATGGAGTTGAAACCAATAAAGGAGAAATTTCGGGGACTACGAATTCTGCAGCATCGGAAGCCCTAAGTGGTCGCAAACGTGTACCTCCCCTTCCAAGAAATAATATAATTACACTGACAAAAAAGAATCTAAATACGATCCAACTCCATGTATATATAACAGTTTTTGTGCATGTGTTAAGATTTTTAGGACTTAATTCGGATTGTGTTCTATGTATTGTTTTACGTTTAGAAGATTGGGTGGATGATATCCATGGTCCAAATTCTTTGGGAACTGGGAAAAATCGCCAAATTACCCAACCGAATACCAAGATTAAAATGACTCCCCACCAGTAATCAATAATATAATTGG
>JACCDH011540014.1_pt1 | contig 36098 bp, 35 predicted proteins | sample 7442481 | NCBI WGS metagenome assembly JACCDH01 (sample SAMN15323433, study PRJNA562643) | freshwater metagenome | isolation source: river surface water | place: USA:Blue River Watershed | collected 2017-08-15 | reverse complement strand
TTTTCAAATCCGCCAATTCAGCGAAAACGATTTCAGCCAAAAATTCTTCTCCTGTCAAAACCTCTATAACCCTCATGTGTTAGTAAATATAGGAAAAAGTTTACAAAATACGTAAACAAAAATCAATTCATAATTTTATCAAAAAGTATTGAATTTGTTGAATGCACTATTTCAACTTATTATCTACTATTACCTAACAAGAAACTGATAATATTACACAAAAAAGGGGCAAACGCCCCATTATAAATTCAAGATAAAATGCTGAGTTGTGTGGACCACACTAATTATAAAGTCGATTTATACTGATAATCAATTAGTTAATTAATATTGCGCACTGGATTGCACACCAGGATAATATCTAAGGTTTTAATAAATTAATCATAATGTTTATTGATTCCCTTAAATCATCTTCAGTAAAATCTAGTCTACCAAGCTCATCACTATGATGTATTTTATTTCTAATCCACGTAGGCATTGATTCATAAAACGTAAATTGTTTCCCATGTCTTTTAATATTTGAAGTTTGGGCTACCTGTAATTTTCCTTTTTGAGGGTCTTTTAACCAGTTATCCAAGTCTTTGACATCAGGTAAGCCCTCTCTAATTTGCAAAAGAGAATAAAGCTCCATGTGCAATAATGGAGAAGCTATATCATAAACTAAATAATTAATAAGGTTTGTCGATGGATTATATGGAACATTGGGGAAAATAATAGAAACAGCTTTACTTTCGAGTGAGTTCCTGTCAATTTTAATGCAGGACTCGTGAGCCTCGTCTAAATTACTAAAAATATAAGGGGAATGTGTTGCTATAATTATTTGAACATCGTAACCGTTAAAAATTTCAAACAATAAATCTTTTAATTTTAATTGCCATTTTGGGTGAAGACTGATTTCTGGTTCATCTATTAATAAAATCCCTCCGTTTAGATTACCAAGCTCTTTTAAAATATACCCAATCCTATAAATAACCTGCTTCTCCCCTGTGCTTAAATCATTAAGGTTGAGTTCAACTCCGTTTTTATCTTTAAAAATAATCTTTTTGGAACCTTCGCTATTTACTATATCATGAAAAATTTTTGCTCCATTATAAATTTTATGAAATGCATATTTAAATCGATTTAGTCTATTCCCTATACTATCTGGCATTTGTGGCATTCCACTTTCACTATTATTTAAAGCAACCCAATTTGCAACATCAGAATCATCTAGACTTTTAATGTCTATTAATAATTGTGGTATCTCTAAAGACAAATTACTTGATCGCTCTCTAGGGTTTTTCAAACTATCAATGTCTTTACTTGTAACGGCAGAAATATTGGGTGTATTAAAATTAACTTCAACCGTTGAATAAACAATTTTAATAAATTCATTAAAATTAAAATTAATTTCAGCCTTAGATTCAATGTCAAGAAACCTCCTCATTATACCAGATTCCGTTTTCTGAATTTCATACAAAATGTTAGACCCCTTATCCCCTAATATTAATGTTTCTTCAGAATTTAGTTCAATGTAAAATATTATTCTACCCATAAAATTTCCGGAAATTCCAAGATGAGGTTCTGAATTGCCAAGAAATTGAAAAATAATGTCCAAGATTTGAGTTTTGCCAGACCCATTATTACCAACTAAAAACGAAATCATTGGAATGATTGGACTCCCAAATACTACTTTGTGATCTTTAAAAACTGAATGGCCAGAAAAATGTATTTCTTTTATTTTCATCGAAGGAATAAATATGAATTATTATAATACTAAGCTAAGCCTTCAATTAAAATTAATCTAAATTTTACTCAATAAACATAATAATACAATAAATTAAAACGTTAATAATTAATTACAATTTGAATAATTATATCAAATTAATTCTCTCTCCTCCCAAATCTTCTCCAACTTATCAGCAAACTGATCACCAGACACCTTAATATAGCGCATAAATGACTTTTGAGACCTGTGGCCGCTTATTGCCTGGATGACCAATGGGTCAGTGCCTTTTAAATATTCATTACTGCAAAAACTGCGGCGCGCAGTGTGTGTTTGAAGATAATTGAACTTCATATCAACCAATTGCTTTAGTTCGCGACCATAAGTTACCTGCTTAGTAAATGGAACGTGGAGGCATGGCAGTTTCTCGCCTACTAATTTAATGATACGGTTAAACTCGTTGTTCTTCGGAACCTTTGGGAGAGCGTTATCATACTTTTTTAAGATCGAATTGACAACAGGATGAATTGGGATTGTTACTTTACCTCCGGTTTTCTTTTGAACAAATTCTAAACGGTTATTTCTTATAGCTGATGAATCTATCATTGAATAATCAGAAAACCGCATAGCAGTAAAACATCCAACCACAAATACATCTCGAACATGTTCATGAACTGTATCATCAAAATCCTTTATCGCTAATAATTGCAAGATTTCGTCTTCAGTAAGGTAAATACTGTCAGTTTCTTCACGGCGTGTGTCAAATTCCAATTCAATCATCTTAGCCGCTGGTATTTTCTTTAGCTTAACGGCATATTTTATGATCTGCAAAAGATCCATCATGGATTTTGCATGAGTATTCATAGCAAATTCTTCATCGATAATTAGAAAGTCGCTAAACTTATCTATATCAGTTTGAGAGAAATCTTTAAGAGTTAGTACCTTCTTTGTTTGCTCTTGAAATTTGAGTAAATACCCTTTTGTAGTCTTATATGACCCAATAGATGATGGCTTCAATCTTTGGCGTTTAGGAGATAATCTGATACCAGCTTCGCAATCTTGAACGAACTGATCAATAAAGCCAATAAGTGTTTCTTTATGTCCACTATTTACATTATCGTTTTTATTTGCTTTTCGATCTGGTCGATCAATAAGTCCAAACAACTTTGATTGTAGATCAATAAAGCTCATTTTTGGCTTGCCATTTTTATACCGATCCAACAAGGTTAAGATATCAATTTCTAGTTCTTTCAGTCTTTGGATAAGAAGTGTTGTTGTGGTTTTCCCTACATAGGATTTCACAAAACACTTCTTTTTATCCCAGTGGTCTGTATCAATGCTTCGTCCAGTATACAGAAAAATACTTACACCGCTTACTGAAATTTTTACGCGAATACTGCTTACCTTTTGTTTTGGACGCGCTAATGAAAATGAAATACCCATTACATTTAAATTATGCTGGTGAATAAAATCTAATTACCCACCAGCAGTTAAACAACAAAATAAAAAATACAAAAAATCAAGTGTCTAAACTCGGAAAAAATTCATCTGCATCTTCTTTTCCGTGTATATTTAAATCTAAGCTATACCTGATTCCAGCTAACATACCACTATTAAATCCATGAATCCAATCTGGATTTTCATCATTTAATAAGCTATTTGTTTCTTCTGGATAGTTTTCTTCAACTCTTTTTCGGCTTTCTAATACACCTTCAATATGGTCATGTTTAGGGGATGATCGAGCCCACCAAACTAAATCACAGTACTTATTTTCTAACTTTGCAAGCACATTAAGCATTTTATTCTTTTTCATTTTCGTTTTGTTTTAAGGTTAAATTATTATTACTATTCGTTAATAGGTACCAACTAATGAAGTTGTTTAAAAATCCTGGATAAGGTTCTTGCAAATCATAGATTGGGAAACATAGATCGTTTAGATTTAATCCAAAGAAGTCTCTACATCCCTTTTCAAATCCATTTGCGAAAAAATTTAACTCTAAATCCCATTTAACTTTTTCCTCACGGGCTCTAGCTTTCAAATACTCAAATGGCAAATCCATTAATCCATGAATTTGTTCTCTGTTTAACGCTGGTTGTTTTTGATTTTTATTTTTCATAATTACTAATTAACGGATTACTCGCCGCTCCGAGTTTTGTTTATTAATTATTTTTAGAACTCACATAATTTAAGATTGATGACTTTAGGAATCGATATTGTGAACCACTTTTTTGGCCAGCTACTCTTCCTTCCAAGAATAACTTAGTCAGCGTTTGTTCGCTCAGTTTTAGTAGTTGAGCTGCTTGTTTTCGATCTAAAACTTCATCTCTAAAGCCTTCGCCTAATCTTGGATTATTTACTAGCTTTTCAATTTCTGAATTCACAGCATTTGAAATCATGCTAAGGAGGTCCCCGACAGGGACCGTTACTACTTTAATTGTGTTTGTCTCCATGATATTTTAATTTTAAGTTTTCCATATTTACAGGCCCACACTATTAAGCAAATTTTTTTAATTCTTATAAATGTTAGAATATTCAACCAACATCGCTTCTCTGATTTTCTTTCGTCCATCAATTATTGCATTCTCGTCTTTTACACCATTAGGATATATATCAAACCTACCTAGAGATTTAAAAAATTTGCGTTCTTTCACCCCTTCATCATTTAACCAATAACCTTTTACCTTCATGTATATAATTTTAGTTTGTTTGTGAATATTTTGACTTAGTTGAATTTGAGGATCAACAATCATTCTAAATCGCGCTATCTGTAAAATGTATTCATCATTTTTTGCAACAAGATCGGCTACTTGATTTAATCTATGATCTACTTTAGAAATTTCATCTAAATAAATTTGATAAAAATCTAAGTATGAATTTTTCAATCCAATTAATTCATTAATAAAATATTGTCCTTCAAAATCACGTTTCAATTCGCTGCTAAACATATCATACTCTAGCCATTTTAATGTATTGCGAACAATATTCTGATTATATGTATTTTTAAATTTTGACATATTTTGCTCAACCTTTAAATCAATTTCATTTTTCTCTTTATCAGTTATATCTGGGAAAGAAAAAAAGAAAAAAAATGCTTTTAATGAAGCTGAAAAAGTTCCTACTGTTACTAAATCAATTAGGTGATTCATTATTATTTTTGTTTTGCAATGCAAAGATAAGGTATTTGAATAAGTTTTCCTTACTTGAGGGCCCACAAATTATAAAAAAAATTCCACTTTTTTGTAATTATTTGATATTCAATACTTTATTTATTCAAAAAAATAATAAAATTACTACCTCCTCCCCGGTATCCGTTCTTTTTAGGAGCAAGACCCTTCCCTCCCTACATCAAGCTCAATATAAAGACACAATTTTGTGGGCTAAATTTACAGCTAAGGAATGTATCCCATAACTACTAATTATAAATTTTAATAGTTGATTGTTTTAATTCCTTAATCAAATGTCTAAATAAATCTGAAATGGAAATTCCGGCCTCTAATATGTGCTGCTCAATAAATTCTCGATCATCATTAGTTACTCTAACCCTAATAAACCTCTCTAATAGTTCCTCTTTCATATTATTTCAAAGATTTAAAGGCAACTAAAGCTGGGAAATTATTTGTTGCATAAAAATGCAGCGATCTACGTACATGTTCAGAGACATTAGTATAGTCTGATGCATTAATTTGTTCAATAATTTGACGTTCCTGTGGTGTTAGGCGCAATCTGATAAATTCTGTTCTTTTCGGTTTTACTTTATTCATACCCATAATTGTTTATATATAAATATCAAAAAAATTGAAAATGTTTCTGCTTTGGAATACTTTTTAAAAAGTCCTACATATTTATTGATAAAAGAGAATATGGAAAAGAAAAAGTATCAAATCACAATCAACCCTACGCCGCTTAAATCAAAGCCGCTAAAGTCGGATAATTCAATAGGGATTATCTATAATAATCTGAATCTAGTCACGGGTATTACTGTAAATGAGATTGCTACAATTGTACAACAACCCTATGGCTATACTTGGTCTGGCGGTATATTTAATGGTCCTGTATTGAATAACACTTGGGAATCACAATCTGTAATAGGTTTGGATTTTGACAATAAAGAAACTATCATTTATCCTGAAGATGTAATTAAACGATTAGAAATCTACTCTATTACTCCCCAAGTATGGTATAGAACCTTCTCCTCTACGGATCATTTATTGAAATTCAGAATGATGCTGCTCTTGGATAATAAAATTATTGATCCTAATCATCACGAAATAATTATGAAAGGATTAAAGGCTGTTTTACCAGAAGCAGATCCAAAGTGCTTTCGAAAGGGTGGCTTCTTTTTTGCTGGAACAAATTCTGAGATAATTTCTCTAGATCCAATCAACATAAATAAGATAACTGATCACCTTTCTATAGAGCTAATAACAAAAGATCAAGGCAGAACCAGAACTATTACACCCTTAAAAGGATGTAGTTTGTTGGTGGGGGGAGAAAAAGAAATTGGAGAAAAAGAGAAAAAACAATATAGTTATGATAAGAATGAAAGTAATTCTCCAAATTACAATAGTGTAATTACAGAGGGAAGAGAACCTTTAAAAATAGACTGGGACGAAGCTAGGAAAAAGGTAAGAATTTTATATGAATTTCTAGATGGAAAATGGCTTTATCATGATGAGCTATTTGGGTTAGCTACCAACTTATTGAAATTCGAAGGTGGTCGCAAGTTAATGAAGGAGACAATGACTAAATTCAATGAATCAGGTTTAACCAATTACACGGAAAATAACTTTAATATCTTTCCTTACCTGGGTATTGTTTCATATCCTCCTCAACCAATTAATACCTTTTCAGAATATGATGAAGATAAACATATTTATGATTTTGAAACTGAGGTATTAAATCAAAGAGGTAAAATTCAAATCTTAGAGCCTATACATAGAATTCCACTTGATGAAGCAGAAAAAAAGTTGAAAAATCAATTTGAAAAAGTTCTAAAATCAGATCAAAAGGGGAAAATCCATCTATTTAAACTTCCTACCGCTATTGGTAAGACTAGATTACTCACAACTACGAATAACGCAACAATTGCCCTTCCAACTAGTAGATTAAAAGAAGAAGTGACTGAAAGAATGACTGTCTCCTACCAAATGACTCCTAATCACATAAAATTCAATGACGAAAGAATTAATAATATAATCGACTATTATTACTCAATGGGGCTACAGCAAAAAGCAGTTGCGGTACTTCATAAGATTGTATCGGGTAGATTCAAATACACGGTCTGTGAGGAGGATTTAAAATATGCGCAAGATTATCTACTACAACTAGAAAAATGCCTAAAATCAGAAGAAACCGTCTTATCTACTCATACACGAGCTATTCATACTAAATTCAAACACAATACTTTGATATTTGATGAGGATCCAATTGGATCATTAATTCAAATCAACCAGATTAAAATTTCAGATCTTTTTGTTGCAGAGTTAACGATACAAAAAAACAGACATGACTTGACAAATGTCATTAATATCTTAAAAAATGCTAATTCTGGTGAAATTATATCATCGCCAACCATTTTGATAGAGTTAGATGAATTAGTTGAAAAGTTATCAGAAAATATAAAAGTAGAATCTAATGTTTTTGGGTTCTTTGCTTCATCTTATTTTGTAAAAGATACATTTGACCCCAACCTAATTCATTATGTAAGCAAAAATGAGCTGCCAGAAGATAAAAATATCATAATCCTTTCAGCAACGATCAATACTACCATTTACAAATTACTATTTGGTGACAGAATAGAGATTTTTGACATTGGAGAAGTTGAACAAAAAGGAAAAGTCATTCAATACACTAACCGATCCTGTTCAAGAAAGGGTCTCAGCAAATATGTAAATCAAATTAGTGAGGCTGTAGGAGATAAAAAGGTTATTACCTTCAAATCATTCACAAATCAATTTCCTAACGCAAGTAAAGAGATATATTTTGGTAATTGCTCTGGATATGATACACTCTCAGGTGAAAGTCTGGTTGTAGTAGGAACCCCGCATAGAAACAACGTTGAATATATGCTGTTAGCAAAAATACTTGGAATCAATTTTAAAACCTCAGATACAACCATGGGATTTAAAGAGATAGAATACAATGGATTCAAATTCATGTTTAATTGCTATGATAATACAGAGTTAAGAGAAATTCAACTAGGTTTAATTGAATCTGATTTGATCCAGGCTGTAGGTAGGGCTAGAACATTAAGAACTGAGGCAATTGTTGAATTATATTCAAATTTTCCACTTAGAATTACAAATCAGTTTGTCTGGAACAGATATATTAAAAAAGAGGATAAATGATATCTATCCTCTTTCAAAAATTAAATAACAAATGAAAAAAATTTATTAATAAATATCTACAAAACAAGCAAAAGCTTGATTTATTAAAGAAAATATAAGTAAAATAGCACCAATTAAGAACCTTTTGTATCGTAATTGATCAAACTTATTGATGTATATCTAGTGTTACCACATTTAAAACACAAATTATAGCAAAATTCAAGGTCTAAGTATCGCAAACCGAATTATGTTCAATTAAGTAATTTAACAAAATAAAGTTGGGAATAGGCTCTCTTTTAAGAAACATGATCAAATAAATTCAAAAAATAAAAAATATAGATTACGGATCTTAAATAGATACTAGATATTTATATATAAACACATTTTATGAGAAAGAAGAAAATTATTATTATCACAGAAGCACAAGCAAAAAAACTCATTAATCAAATAATTAATGAGTCGAAAATGAATATAAATAAAACGAGCAAGGGCTAAGTATAACTTTTTGAAATTAAGGCTACTTAACTTAATGAAAAAAAATATTAAAATAAATAATGCCAAATATTTGACTTTGTCAGTTTTTTTCCTTATCTTTTTGCCTATACTGCTTTACTAAATACTAATTACAAATATACTAAGTACTGAATACTATATTCTAATTACTACAATACTAAATACTATTTTACTAAGTAGTTTATTCTAATTTCCTTTCAATCAAAAGTAAAATGTGTCAGTCTTCCGCTCAAACTGAACTCTCCTTTATCGATTCTAACCTCCTATTCCAGCTTTATTTATCCACTTTGGCTTAATCATATCCTAATCGCTTAAAATTGCTTAAATACCTCAATATTTAGAGTTTTGGCTGCCTGAAAAGGCGGGAAGCTACATTCAAATCAAAATGGCTTAAAACAACAAAAGCTCACCAATAGTGAGCCTTTATATAGTTGCAATAAATTTATTTAAAATCTAATCTAATTGCGAACATTCCCCCTAAACTCTTCCATAGTCGCATGTCCGTCAGCACTAATTCCTTTACGCTGCAAAACATTCAAAAACGTCATCCATAATATTTTCAGATCTAATGAAAATGAAACCTTTTCGACATATTCTAAATCTAGCTTAAACTTCTCCTCCCAGCTTAATGCATTGCGCCCATTAACTTGAGCCCAACCTGTGATGCCTGGTCTTACATTGTGCCTTCTGGTTTGTTCAGGTGAATAAAGTGGCAAATATTGAGTTAACAATGGCCTTGGCCCTACTAAACTCATATCACCCTTAATAACATTAATTAATTGCAATAATTCATCAATCGATAAAGCTCTAACAACCTTGCCTATTTGAGTTATTCTAACCTCATCTGGTAAAAGATTACCATAGATATCTTTACCATCATGCATCGTCTTAAACTTAAATATGGTAAATGGTACACTTTGATACCCTGGCCTTACTTGAAAAAACAAAGCACCTCCTTTATTGGCAATTAAAAGTAAGATAAAACATAAAAAGATAATAGGGGAAAACAAAAACAACAAAAATAGTGCTGCACTAAAATCTAGTATGCGTTTAAAATAGGTCTTGTACATTATTGATTTTGATACTTTTTAAAAACTTGATCTAAACATTCAAAGATTCGATCAAAGTCTTCATCAGTCAAATTTGAGCCACTTGGTAAACATAGACCATCTTTGAATAACTTATCTGAAACACCATTAAGGTAAGCCTTGGAAGCTGCAAAAATTGGTTGTTGATGCATTGGTTTCCATAGTGGTCTAGATTCAATGTTTTCTTCTTCTAATGAAAGTCTTATTACTTCACGTGTTAATCCATTATTTAAGATTGGATCAACTAAAATACAAGTTAACCATCGATTAGAATAATATCCGGAGGGAGCCTCTTGAAATTTGATATTAAATCCAGCATCATTATACTTTGAGAAATACTTTATATATCTCTCAAAATTTCTTCTTCTTGCCTCTACACGATCACTTAATACTTCTAATTGACCTCTTCCTATGCCAGCTAATATATTAGACATTCTGTAATTATAACCTATATGAGAATGCTGATAGTGGGGTGCGGGGTCTCTTGCTTGAGTAGCAAGAAAACGGGCTTTTTCAATCATTTCTGCATTCTCAGATATTAATGCTCCGCCACCTGATGTTGTAATAATTTTATTACCATTGAAACTTAAAATACCAAACTCCCCAAAGCTTCCACAAGGCTTATTTTCAATACTTGAACCTAATGCCTCTGCAGCATCTTCAATTACAGGAACACCATACTCTTTTGCAATTGAAAGTATTTCAACCATTTTAGCAGGCATACCATATAAATGAACAGGAATTATAGCTTTGGGTAATTTCCCATCCTGTTTTGCCTCTTCAAGTGCAGCTTTTAATAATGTAGGATCCATATTCCAGGTATCACTTTCGGAATCAATAAAAATAGGTATGGCTCCTTGATATGAGATAGGATTAGCTGAAGCAGAAAAAGTAATAGATTGACAAAATACTGTATCTGAAGCCTTAACATCTAATAGAATCAATGCTAAATGAATTGCAGCAGTTCCAGAAGATAAAGCTGCAGCATGAGCTGTTTTTGTTTGAGCTTGTAAACTTTTCTCAAACTCATTTACATGTGGCCCCAATGGAGCAACCCAATTAGTTGTAAAAGCTTCATTCACATATACAAGTTCATTCGTGCCAATATGAGGTGAAGAAAGCCAAACTTTTATTTTTTTCATCAAATAATTATTGATTGTTTACTGTTGTAATAATCCAAACACAATTTTGGATAATTATAACTTTTCATATGGTTAATAACCTTTTCTAGATCAAATAAATATGATTTGAGCTCAATCTTATTAGAAATAGTGTCTATTTTGATATAGCAAGATTGGTTTAAATATTGTCTATTTTGACCAAGACTTCCTGTATTAATTAATTTTTTATTTTCAAAATTTCTAAAATATTGTTGGTGTGAATGTCCTATTACATAATTTGTCTCCAAATTGAAATTTTCAAGACATGTATCAAAAAATACATACTTGTCATCAATAGTATGTTGAATAACAAAATCACCAATAATTATTTTATCTTCAAAAGCATGTAGTGAACTTAACAACTTCAAGTCAAATTGATTATAACAAAAATTAAAAAAACTATTTGCAATTTTGTTTGTGCCATTATAGCATCCATTTAAATAATATTGCTCATGATTCCCTTTTAAAAGTTTGCAATTAGTTAAACTATTTAAATATTGTACACATTCATTAGACCAGGGGCCATAATTTACAACATCTCCGTGGGAAACAAAATAATCTGTCGTCTCGTTTTCAATCTTAAATAGTTTTTCAAGTGCAATAAGATTTCCATGGACATCCCCAAATATTGTGACTACCATTTATTAATTAATCTTTTAAGTCCAACTTTGAAAGGCAAAAAATTATCTGTATCAATAATTTTTTTTAAATTAACCACACTAACCCTAGAAAAGTTTACTTCTGAATCAAAAACGTCTTCATTTTCTACAAACACTTTCCTTGAAATATTATCAGCGATAAAAGAAGCTAGTTGAAATAGAGTCACTTCATTTCCAGAGGCTGCGTTTAAAATTTTATCACATTTATTTTCAATTACCTCTAGTATAATCCGTGCGGCATCTGTTACATAAATAAAATCAAATGAAATATTTGATCCATTCTTGACTTTTATTAAACCATCCTGTACGCCCTGCAAATACAATGACCATATAACACCTTGCTTAGGCATATTTTCACCATAAATTGCAGAAAACCGTAAGTTGACAAAATCAATATTGTATTTTGATGCAAACGTATCAATAAACAACTCTTGCATGAGTTTAGAACTACAATATAAAACATGATTACCTTTGGGGTAAGTCATTGCAGATTCTGATAAATTGTAGTCCCAAGGCTTGTTAATAACAGCTAAAGTTGAGCAATTAATTAACTTAATAATTGATTTTTGATTTAATACCCACTTACAAATATTTTGAATACCAAGAATATTAGATTTGTAAATATCATTCAAATAATCATTATCTAACAAATCCCCTCCTGGCAAAACACTTGCACAATTTACAATTACATCAAAAAAATCAATTGGCAAATTTGCAAATTCATAAAAATTACTAACGTCTATTTTGAAATTTGAATTTTTATTCCGAGATGCACTATAAAAATTATGAGTAGTGTTACCTAATAAACCTTTTAATTCTCTACCTAAAAATCCGTTCCCACCAAACACTAAAATATTCATAGTTTTAACTATTTAATTTAAAGTTATAGAATACTGCGTTGGGAGAAGATAGTTCATTAAATTTTTGTAAACTTTCATATTGATTTTCTTCAATAAAGATATCCGACCATGTTCTAAATACCATACCATTTCTTAATTTTGGTAAAAATATCTCTTCTCCAAAAAGATGAAATTTCAACAATGCTTCAACTTCATTAAAACCAAAAAAATATCTCAATGGAGTAGTCCCACTAAATCTACCATTTATCTCAAATACCACAGGCTTCCCATTTGAAATTCTAAATTGAAAATTTACAGGACCATCTGGTTTTAGCTTTTCAGCAATTTTCTTTATTGTATCATCATACTTACTGGATTCAGAATCATGATAAGCTCTATAAGTATTCCCATCCCTTAAATCTCTTCTTAAAGTTGCAATTGCCTTACATTTACCATCTATAACAAGACATCCTGATGTAAACTCTCCAAGATTGTCATTTAAATATTCTTGTACTACAAGATTACTGTTTTGACCATAAAGATTCATTAATTCTTCATGAGTATTTATTTTTAATAAACCTATTGATCTTGCTCCATCTATAGGTTTTGCAAACATTGGGAATCCTACTTCATCTTTCAAAAGCAAAAGTTTTTCAATACTATTAGCCATGGTTGATTTGGGAAAGGGGAATCCGTTATTTTCTAAAAATTTAGCAGTTAAAAATTTGTCATTTGCAATTTTTATTACGTTTTTTTCACTTACAATAATCTTGCAATTATACTTTTCTAAAAATAAATCTTTTACCTCTGCTAACTTATTCAGTTCTACATCAGTACCAATTAAAATAATTTCTATTTTATATTTGATAATAATTTTAATTATTTCTTGGATATAATTTAATTCGGTCGCCTTAGGTATTACTAATGCATGATTTCCTAACCAATGGCCGCTAGAACGTGGATCTGGATCAGCTGTGTATATGATTTTTTCAAAGTTGGAAACATTTAAAAGTCTTAAAATACCCTGACCCAACAATGCTCCAGCTCCAGTTACTAAAATTTTTTTAATCATATTTATTGTTTTTTAAATATCAATTAGATTCTGTTTACTGCAATTGCAGAGAATTTTTAATAAATGAAATTAATTGTGAAATTAGATTATTAAATAATTGATTTAATTTATTTTTGGAATATCAATTTTCTATACAAAGAACAAGAGATTAAAATAGTATTCATTTACATAGAAAAATTTGAAATAGTATGTATGAAAAAAAATAATTACTAATTAAGTATATGAAAATTTTATTCTAAAAGAACTTTTTTTGTTATAGGTATTTTATTAATAATCAGTTTGCAAGAATAATCAACTAAATAATTAGATTTTAGCAAATTCCAAGAATTCATACCTAATTCAACAATATTATCAACTTCTATTATACGTGAAATTACCTTATTCATTTTTTGAATATCGCCAGAAATAACTTTGTACCCACAACCTGCATTTTCAATGATATTTCCCAAATCAGTATTAACATCAGTTGCTACTATTACTGGCTTTTTCATTTCTAAATATGATAATAACCTTGACGGAAAATTTGGAATAGTAAAATTAGGGTGCAAAAAAATTAGACCTACGTCACAAGCTAATAATAACCTATCAAATTCTAACTTTGGTAAACTTTTATAAATTTTGGCATTTGCTGGTTTTGTTTCGCTAATCCAATCATTAATTCGTTCATATTCAGTTCCATCGCCAACGATCAAGAAAAAAGCATTACTATTATAACATTCTTGAATTGTTTTAATCAAAAAATCAAGCCCTTGAGGCTTTCCCAAATTTCCGCCATAAACAAATATTTTTTTATTAATTGGCAAGTCATATTTAATTCTTATGTCGATAAAATCACTTTCTAATAAATATTTTTCAGATGGCTTGATTGAGTTTGGATTAACTTCAATCTTATTTGGGGATATAAATGGATAATTTTTTATGATGTAATCCACATTTGCTTGTGACATACATCCTATAAAATCAGAGAGTTTGTAAATTAATTTTTCTTTTCGAACAAAAAATCTATGAATAAAACTATTTTCTTTTATCATTTTCATATCTATTGCATTTTGTGGAAAAATGTCCTTCAATAAAAGATATGAAAAAGCCTTGTCTCTATTTTTTACGAAGTTAATTATTCTTGTTAATGTAATTGGAGGTGTAGAATATAAAATCAAATCAAATTTTGTCGAATGATAATTTTTTTTAAAAGCATAAAGAAATTGAAAGTCAATTGCTAATATCCCTAAACCTTTTTCAAGATTATTTGTCTTTTGCAAATTAAAAGTTTTTACCCTTAAAATTTCTCCAAATTTAAATTTGCAAATATTGGTTTTTTCCTTATTTTTTCTCTCGGTCGGACAGATAACAAATACTTGATGACCCTCCTTTTGAAATTCCCTAATTAAGTCAGTGTAGATACCACGTTCATCAAAGGATTTAATTTCAACCATAGTTAAAAAAAGTATATTCATAATAGTATAAAATAAACTATTCAGACCAAACTACTCTTTTAACATAATCAACATAACTAATTATAATTCTTACAACCTTGTCGGAAACATTTGGCATAGAATAATCTTCAACTTTTCTAAATGATCTATTTTCAAGGTTTTTTTGAGATTCAAGCTGAATTAATCCTTGTAATATTCTCTTAGGATTTAAACCAACCATCATCACAGAGGCCTCCTCCATCGCTTCAGGTCTTTCATGTGCTTGTCTAATATTTAAAGCTGGGAAATTTAAAATAGATGATTCTTCTGAAATTGTACCACTATCAGATAATACTGCTTTAGCATTCAGCTGCAAAAAATTATAATCACTAAAGCCTAATGGCTTTAATAACTGAATATTTTTATGTAGAATAATCCCCTTGGAATCGATCATTTTTCTTGTTCGGGGATGTGTACTTACAATTATAGGTAAATTATATTTTTCAGCTACTAAATTTAAACTAGAAAATAAATCTGTAAAATTCGAATCACTACTTATATTCTCTTCTCTATGTGCGGAAACTACAAAATACTTATTTGAAACTATTCCCAGATTCTCTAATATTTTTGAATCATTTATTGATGGTAAGTAATGATTTAAAACTTCAAACATTGGGGAGCCTGTCTTAATTATCCGGTCAGCTGCCAAACCTTCACGTAATAAATATTCACGTGCAATATCACTATATGTCAAATTTATATCTGAAATATGATCAACAATTTTTCGATTTGTTTCTTCAGGAACACGTTGATCAAAACAACGATTACCTGCTTCCATATGAAATATAGGAATATGTCTCTTTTTTGCAGGGATTGCACACAAACAACTATTTGTATCACCAAGAACTAAGAATGCATCTGGCTTTACCTTATCTAATAAAGGGTCAATATGTATTAATATTTTACCAATCGTTTCAGTTGCTGATATACCAGCAGCATTCAAAAAATGATCAGGTTTACGAATAGCTAAATCGTCAAAAAATATTTGATTTAACTCATAATCATAATTTTGACCAGTATGAACTAATATATGTTCAATTGCTTCAGAATTATCTAAAGCACTAATTACTCTTGATAATCTGATAATTTCAGGCCTTGTGCCCACAACAGTCATTACTTTCAAACGATTATTCATTATTTATTTATTTATACATTTTCAAAATAGGTATCAGGGTCATTTGAAATAAAAAATTCATTTATCCAAAACATTGTATATAAATCATCATCACCTATATTTTTAATATTATGAGTATACCATATTGGCATGTCTACGTAAGCTGGTTGATCACCCGATAAGTAAAAATCGTAAATTTCTTTTGTACCAATTTTTCGTAATTGAATTAAAGCCTTTCCTTTGATAACCGAAAACCTTTCAATTTTTCTTGTATGAAAATGATTTCCTCTAGTTATTCCTACTTTTGTCGTTGAGTAAGAAACCTGACCACCTGAATTAATTCGTATTATTTCTGTAAACGAACCCCTACTATCGATGTTTTGTTGATACTTTATAGGGAAATGATTTTTATAATTTATATAAGATCTAAAAGTATTGAATAAATTTAATTCAAAAGTTGATGCTAGTATTGGTATTGTTCCATTTACTATATAATCATTTTTGAATCTTTTTAAAATCTGAAGTATTTCTGAAACCTTATATGTAGAAGAATGTGCGATCTTTAATTCATCATTCCCTGTTTTTAAATCAATACAATTAATTATTAACTTAACTAATTCATCTATGTAGATTAAATTGATTTCTGAATCAATTAGTATTTTAGGCTCTTCATTATTAATTAATTGAGAGCAAAATGTTGCAATAACAGAATTATAATAAGGTTTGCAAAATGGGCCAAAAACATTAGGGATAATTAAACCAGTAAAAGTTCCACCAGATGTTTTAGCCCAACTAATTAAAATTTCACGTGCATATCTTTTAGACTTCCCATATAAATTGTCTTGTAATTCTTGCGAGGATGAGGAAAATATAACATGGGCTTTACTTTTGGTCCTAATTAATGAATCCTTGAGTTTTTCTGAAAGCATTAAATTAGTTTGGTAAATTACTTGCGGGTCATCATGTCTATTCATCCCTGCTAAATGAACAATTACATCACATTTTTTGACAAACGCATCTAAAATATTATTGTCAAGAAAAAAAGATCTTTCAAAATCAATTATTTGAATTTCATTTTCTGAAATACGAAGAGTATTATATAAATGAGAGGCTACAAATCCATTTTTCCCTGTTATTCCTATACTTTTCATGATATTACTTAAACAAAAGGTGAATAAAATTTTACCCTAAAATATCTTTTCTTATTATTGGTAATTTCAATAGTAAATTTTTCATACCCTCTAAATCTAATCTAGATGTATTATGGGAATGATATTCCTCAAGTTGATTTATCAAATGTTCTCCTTCCGAAAAATAATGTTCATAATTTAAATCACGATTATCTGCCGGTATTCTGAAATAATCTTTTAAATCTTTTGCCTTTACCATGTCTTCACGATTAACCAATGTTTCATATAATTTCTCGCCGTGCCTAGTACCAATAATTTTAATCTCAGATTTTGAATTATATAATTCAATTAAAGCCTCAGCTAAAACTTTAATGGTTGCTGCAGGGGATTTTTGTACAAATAAATCACCTTGAAAGGCATTGTCGAATGCAAATAGAACCAAATCAACAGCATCCTCAAGTGTCATCATAAATCTAGTCATATTGGGGTCTGTAATTGTTAATGATTTACCTGCTTTAATCTGCTCGATAAATAAAGGAATTACTGAACCTCTTGATGCCATAACATTGCCATACCTAGTAGCACAAAATATTGTTTTTTTATCATCCAAATTCCTAGATCTTGCTACTGTGACTTTTTCCATTAAAGCCTTAGACATTCCCATTGCATTAATTGGATACGCAGCTTTATCGGTACTCAAAACAACAACTTTTTTTACTTCAAATTTTTCGGCGGCATTTAACACATTATCTGTCCCAATAATATTTGTTTTAACAGCTTCTAAGGGAAAAAATTCACATGATGGGACCTGTTTTAAAGCAGCTGCATGAAATATATAATCAACTCCTTTTACTGCTGAATTTACCGACATTGAATCTCTAACATCTCCAATATAAAATTTAAGTTTTGAGTTATTTAAAAGTTTCCTCATATCATCTTGTTTCTTCTCATCTCGACTTAAAATACGTATTTCTTCAAATGTATCTGTGTCAATAAATCTTTGTAATACAGCATTACCAAATGACCCAGTTCCTCCCGTGATTAATAATTTCATAAAAATAAAGTTTTTAAATATTGATTTTTGATATACGAATCGGTTAATTTTTGAAGATTTTTAAGTTCATAATTAACTTCTTTTTTTTCTGATTTTAAAAAATTGTTTATAGCATTAAATATATTAGTGCATTTATAAGGTTCTCTAATTAAATTATCACAATGAAAAAATTCATTTACAATAGGAATGTCTGAACACAATAAATATTTTTTATTGAGAATTGCTTCAAAATATGGATACCCAAAGCCTTCATAAACACTTGGCACTAGCATAGCTGCAGAATTAGTAATTAATTTTTGTTTCAAGTCTAAATTCACAAACCCTAAAGGAATTACATTTCTTGGAGGATTAAACATTTCAACAAAAGATTCTACTTTCCAATTGCCAATAAAAACAAAGTTTAAAGTAGGATTAGTAATATTAACTAATTCACAAGCCTTTACACATTCATATATATTTTTATGTTCCGACAAAGATGAAATTACAAGTATATATGAATTTCCATTTAGATTTAAAGACATGAAATTTTCAGAAATCCTGTTTTCATTTATAGTTGATGGTAATGGATTATATATTGTTACCGAATTTATTCCAAAATATTTATTGATTTCATCAGAAACAAATTGGCTTATACTAATTATTTTGTGCGCATTAAGTAAAGATTTTTTAATGAAAACTTTTCTATAAATTAAATGGAAAAATGAAAAATTATTAGGGAATATCAAATAATTAAGATCGTGAATCACTAAAAGATATTTTTTACTAAAAAAATATGGTGCAAAATTAGCAGGGAATAGAAATATAGATTTTTTGTTTCCACAAAAAGGTAATATTATGTTTTGCCATAACAATCGAAGTACAGAATTAGAAAATATAAGTTCATTTAATTTAAAATTGTTAAATTGATTAAAATATTCTGATTGCCCCTTTAATAGATAAACTGTAACATCTAATTTGTAGTCATTTACTGATTCATTAAAATATGACAACAAATTAATAAAATACTCATTAAATCCCGGTGCCTTAGAATAAATGAAATTTGTCCCATCAATTATTAAATGAAATTTTTTATCCCTCATAATTTGTTCAAATTATTATTCAAAAATTGAAAATAAATTTCATTAAGATTTGAACTATAAAAATTATTAAAAGCGGAAGATGAAGATGGTGAAAAATAGATATATTTTGATTTATTAGAGTTCAATTTATTAATATAGGTAATATAATCTCCTGGCGATTCACAAATTTTTGAATCTATTCCAATATTTTCATAACCTTGGAAAGACAGTCTAGTCCCTAAAATTATTTTACCATATTTTAATGCCTCTGCAACTTTAACTTTCATTCCACTTCCATAAAAAATTGGTGCTATTATAATATCAGTATTAAAATAAAACTCAGAAAGATCATTTACATTTTCTAAAATTTCAACATTAGATGGGATATTTGTATAGGTTTTAAGCTTATTCATATCCTTACCAATAATTGTAAAATTAACATCAATATGCGGAAAGACATTAGACAAAAACCAAATCACTCCTTGTATATTTGGATAGAAGTAACTCCCAACAAAGAGAAGATTTAACTTATCTTCATTTCTAATTATCCCGATTTTATTATTTAAAGATTTACTAGCATCTAATGTAATTGGTACAATATGATCAAATTTTTTACTATAGTATTTTTCAATATAAACATTATCAAAATTTGAAATACCAATGTTGCAATGTCTTTTTTTAAATGACGCTTTTTCGTTAAAAAAAGAACAAAGTACATTATAAAAAGATTTTATTGAGGGCGAAATTTTAAATGCATGGAAATAAGAAATTAATTCTACATTATGGGAATAATAAAATACTTTTAAATGACTGTGCTTTGAAACTAACTTATGTATGATTAATCCAAACAAAGTACTATCCACAAAAATTACTTTAACATTTTCAGTAACAATCAGTAAATCAATTTTTTTAACTATTTGATTATTAAATGTCAGAACATTAAAATTCAAAATATTCAAAAGAAGATTAAAAAATGAAAATCCATTATTTGAATTTAAGAGAATATCTGATTTGTCAAAAAAATGTAAATTAAAATTATTTTTTCTGCATAAATGTTTTAGTGTTTCAAAATTTCGCTTTGTCACAATAGAACCTCCGGAATTTTCTTGCAACAATGAATTATAAGTCAAAAATAAAACTGATGTCAAAATAAAATATTATTTAAATAAAGTTGGATAATATTTTGAATATAAATTCGGATGTAAAACTATCCATTTATTAAGTTCCTCTATCATTATATAATAATCAGGGACGATTAATTTAAAATCAGTTCTCGAATTGATCAAAGATTTATCTACTTTGTACTCCGAATTTGAATGAATTTCTATAAAATCTAACTTAAAAAGTTCTTTAATAATTGTTAATAAATCAAATTTGCTTATTTTATTGTTATTAGTAAGATGAATCAAACCAGTAATTTCATTATTTTCTATAATTTCAAACAATGTTTTTGCAAATTGCAAAGTAGTAACGCCACTCCAAAATGCTAAATCAAACCCATTTACAATACCACTTTGTTTCACAAACCAATCGAACAAACCTTCGCCATTCATTTTTATTTCTGGGCCAATAATAGAAGTACGAATAGTCAAATTCCTTGCATCAATAATTTCACCAAGTGATTTTGAAGATCCATAAATATCCTGGGCGGTCTTTGGATCATCTTCATGATAAGAACCGACATCTCCCTTGAAAACACAATCAGTCGAAACATGAATTAGTTTTGCATTTATATTAAAACATAGATCACTTAAATAATGAGGGAAATACGAATTTAAAAAAATAGCATTACTGTTACTATTGAAAGATGACTTAATTAATAATCCAATACAATTTACAATGTAATCTGGCTTTAACTCTAAAATTAATTTATTAAGCTGGTCCAAATTAAAAACATCAATCAATAAACTACTTTCATTAAGCTTATTTTTATGTGAAATATTATATAAAATGAACTTGTTCTGTTCATTAAAGTAATGATAAATTACATGACCTAACATTCCGCTTGAACCTAAAATTAGAATTTTTTTCATCCCTATTTTTTAATTGTTATAAACTTTGTATCCTTTTGTTATAATTTCGGTATTTAAAAAAAACAAAAAATATGAATATTAAATATCCATTTATGGCTACAGGAATTGCTGAATTAAAACTTGCCCTAGAGAAGAGTGGTATAAACATGAATATAAAATAAATTCTTAGTGGAATAAAAGTTTGACTTGATTTGAAAAGTTTATATATCAATCCATTAATACAACCACTTATTAATGGAAGTAAGAAAAATAAATATTTGCCGAAAATTAAGAATGATTCTGTTACATTTCCAGGCAATAAAATTGAAAAACCTTCTGAGTATTTGTTTTTTCCTGTTATCAATTCTGTGAAATATTGATTTACATATAATCCAAAAGAATCTCCTTTCAAAAAAGATGGTACTGGTAATACTAATAACCACTTGAAAAATTGAAAAATTTGAGTATCCAAATTCATCTTATAAATTTGTGCAAAATATATTGGAAAAACTCCCTCTTGTATAAATACTGTCCCAATAATTGAAATTGGATCAAATGACGAACTCTCATTTCCAATTCTTATTTCCGAATAGTAGAAAGCTAAAATGACAAGTGGGAGAAAAGAAATTAATCCAAAATATTTAATTTTATTCCTATACTGAGGATTATATAAATATATTAAATAAAAATAAATAAAAAGATAAGGTAACAACGTTGATCTTGCAACATAACCACCTAAAGAGAAATAAAAATAAAGTGGTAAAAAAAGTAGTATAAATAACTTAAATGGCTTATCCCTATATCTAAATAATGATACCAGGTAAAAAGGTTCTAGTATCAAAATAATATAATATAAGATAGATTTAAAAGCATTTGAGCTAGAAGAAGAAGTTAAATCAAAATTTAAAACTGGCGAAGAAGGTTTAATTAATTTAATTATATTAAATGAGGGATATCCCGCATTTACAAATGATAATAAAATAAAAAAGTAAATAATTACTTTATAATACTTAAACAATATTTTTAAACTAAATTCTGAAGGCTTAGGAGTTTTAAATTTCATACTAAATTTAAATGCAGCCAAATACATTAGTAATAAAACATTATACATGAACGTATAATATATCGGGACAATTTGAAAAGATGCACCTAGGCCTGAATAAAAATAAATGAAAAATATTGTAGAAAAAAGCATTATCACATCTACCATTTCCATTCTTTTTTTAAATAAAAAAAACATGGAAACGGTAGTTATAATGTTAAAAACAAAAATCCACCAATTTATTTCAATGAAGTCAAATATCTCAATCATAAAGTCAATAATTTTTCAAAATTTGAAATATCTTCAGATTGAAATGTTTTATGATTTAATATAGATTCGTTTTTTGAGTATTCAATTAATTCTAAATTAGTTAAATTAACAATTAATTCTATAATTTTAGTCTTGTCAATATAAGGGCAAGTAATTCCGATATTGTTTTTTTCTACAAATAGTGAATTAGCCGAAAATTTAGGTGCATGAGAAAATATTGGAATTGTTGCATTAATTGCCAGTAACATTTTACTTGAAATAGATGTTCTCGCTACTATACTATTCTTTTCATCAAAATACATTGGAACATATACAAGGTCATAATTTTGCAAATTTAATGCCAATTGATTACTAGTTATCGAACCCATGTAATTAACAAAAGAATATTTTTTTTCAATAAAACGAAAGTCAACTTGACTGTAAATATCTATAGTGATATTATTATTTTGTTGCGCATTAATTTCATGAATTGAATCACAAAAAGAATAGAAAGTATTCAAGCCATGTATGTTGCCATAAAAAATGATTTTACTAATTTTATTATTGAATTTTTTTTTGGTAACAATTTTAAATTGCTCTCCAATCCAGAAAATCATATAATTTTGTGAGTTAAAATTATAATTTTGTCTATAATATTCAAGCATTCCATCTGAAATAAAGTCATAAGTAAAACTTTTTTTCAGTAATTTTTTAAAAAAATATTTAAGTATATATTGTTCAGGTTTCAGTGAATGTGCAGAAAAATGATCATTAAAACTCAAATGTATTTTACATTTGCAAAATTTATCTAATAGGTATGCTAACAAATATGTTTGTTTAAATGTTTCAATCCAAATTATTTCAATACTTTCATTTCGAACAAATTTTTTGATTTTAAAAAAGGAATATGGTGTATAAATTAAATAAAGTAAGATATAATGTAATAGTACGAATGGATATTTAGAGAATATTCTAAGCCAATTTTTTTTAAATATAAAACTTGAAATAATTTTATATTTTATCTTTTTTTCTAATATAATTGAAGGGCAAGTTAGATCAGCCGCACCTGTCCCGATCCAGTGAAAATTCAAATTAGTAATTTTATTCAATATCGTACTATACATTAAAGTGCCTCCATTAATGGATACAAGTGGATGATACGTTATCAATAAAACTTTATTTCTCAAAATGTAATGTGGATTTTTTTAAATTAATGCTTTTTATTTTTTTTAACCTAGTGAATAAAAAACTTTTAATATTAGTAAAGGTCGATGTTTTATATTGTGGAATTACTTTGAAATGAAACTTATCTAATTCCAAGATTGATTCTGATATATCTTTAAGATATATTTTATAAATATTATTAAATACAACTTCTGGTATTTTGTAATATCTATCAATTTTTAATTTATTTTTATTCATAATTCTAAGATCATGAAAATGATAGAATATCGAAGCACCGTATGGAAATCTTATTGCATTCCACGGTGCTAATGCTAATTCCTTATTTTCTAAAATATGAACAAATTTTTCAAATTTAATAGGCCACTGATCTAAATATTTCTGATCTCCAAATTTCCCATCTTCAAATCTATTATAACACCATTCAATACACTTTTTCTCCCACCACTCTCTAACAATGTCAGAATCTCCTCTTGTAAAAACCATAAATTGCACACAAAATTGACCACACAAATCAGATTGATCATATTCTGGTGCATACGAATGATCTGTTATTAAAATTTGTTTATTAGATTTTTGTAGTTCAATAAAAAATTCAATCGGATTTTTTCGAAACCATATATCAGCGTCTATATAAGTAACACGGTTAACATTTGGATCAGTTTCAAAAACAAATTTAGGTGCAAAAGGTGTCAAGGTCCAGCAATATTCACCTTTTGATCTGTTTTTTTTTACTTCAACCAATTCTGATGTTTCATATTCTTTTAAATTTAAAAGTTTTAAATTTTTTAAACTCAAAGAATTTAAAATTCGAAGTATTTCGTCATCAAGACATAATACCCAAAGAGTATAATTTGGAATATGCCTTTCCATTGACTTATTTAAAGCCATTAGTTGAGGAAGAAATAACGAATCTAATAACGTCACAAAGTGCTCCAAAATTATTTATTTTATATATTAATGTTTTATGTTTAATTAACTATTTTTTTAATACAGTTAATAACATAATATATGTCCTCTTCAGTATGACACATCGAAATTGGAAGACTTAATGTATTCAAATGAATTCTTTCTGAAATTGGATAATGTCCATCCAATAAAGCTCTATAACCTTCTTGAAGATTTGGTGCAACTGGATAATGAATCTCTGTATGAATCGAATATTCTAAAAGTTTTTGTTTTAAACTATCTCGTTCATTACTTAAAATATTGAAGATATGCCAAACATGATCTTGCTTTGCAGGAGCAGGTAATTGAATTGAACGAATTTCTTTTAAATTCTCCAAGTAAATATTAGCTAATTTTTGTTTGTGCAAGTAAACATTTTCATGATTTTCAAGTTTAATTAATAAAAATCCGGCTTGAATTTCATCAAGTCGAGAATTCCATCCAATATACTTATTATAATACTTTTGATGACTTCCATAGTTACGTAACGCTAATAATTTTTCATAAATTTTTATATCCTTGCATAAAATTGCTCCTGCATCTCCAATCGCACCTAAATTTTTTGTAGGATAAAAACTAAATGCTCCAATATCTCCAAATTCCCCTGCTTTTACTCCATTAAAACTGGCAAAATGTGCTTGTGCACAATCTTCAACAACTTTAAGTTTATTTGATTTAGCAAATTCTAAGATTTCAACCATAGGGCATAATCTACCATATAAATGAACAGCTAAAATAGCTACACAAGATTTATCATACTTTTTTTCAAGTTCTTCTACCGTTATGTTATATGTAAATGGATCTGGCTCTACTAAAACTGGCACTAATCCAGCCTGAATAATAGCCAAAATACTTGCGATGTATGTATTAGATGGCACTAAAACCTTACTTCCTTTTGGAAAATCAAAAACAGCTAATCCCAAAACTAACGCGTCTAAACCCGAAGCTACACCTATACAAAATGAATTATTATGTATTTCTCCAAATTTTAATTCAAATTTTTTTACAGATTCTCCTAATACATACCAACCATTTTCAATCGTTCTTGTTGCTTCTTCGGAAAGTTTTTTAAAGTAAGGTGCATTAACTGCTTTTAAGTCTTCGTAAAGAATTTTAGTACTTTTCATAGATATAATCTTTTTCAGAATATGATTGAGATGCAAAAACCATTAAAATTGAATCTTTAGAAAATTCAAACATCGTATGCCAGTCTTCAGGATTAATCAATAAACATTTATCAGCAGAATTTAAATGAAATATTTCCTCAGTTTTTCCGTTAGTACAATAAATCTTACACTCACCTTGAATACATACAGCAGCCTGAGTTGTATTATGATGTCTGTGACCTCCACGTTCTGAATTATCAACTCCATAAATATAAAACACTCTTATAATTTTAAATGGTAGAACGTTGTCAATAACAGTTAAGTTACCACGATTATCAGTAAAGGTTTTAAGTGATATTATTTGAGCCATAAAAATTATTTATATTTTTTTTAAAATAAACCCATGCCAATTAACAATTTTGCCATTTATTTTCACTGGTGATGCATATGGTATATTATATTTTGAAATACACTCATATTGAGTAAATTTATTTAATAGCTTAGATTCCGAAAAAATCCAACAAGGGTAAGATGCATTATAAATTTCTTTTGGTACATGTTGAATTGTTAGCATATCAAATTCGTCTAAGGTAACTGGCGTTCTATCAATAATTATATAATCGCAATTTATTTGATTTATTTCGTCTATGATTTTTGTTGGATTTTCTATGTAAGAAAGAACACTGTTGAGTAATATTATATTCGGTTTATTAGAAATCAAGCACTCATTTATTGAGAAGTAAAACTTTAAGTTCTGATTTTCAAAATTTAACCTTCCGCTTTCCACAAAATTTTTCTGTTCAACTATTGACCAATTAATACTTGAAATATTATCAATAAATGATAATGATTGATAGTATGTTGAACCAAGACTCCCTCCAAAATCTAACACGTTTAAACTGTTATTATTTATACGTGCAACATATTGTAAAATTGCTAAAACAGGCCAGTTATATTCTATTTTAGAAAAAAGTACAGAATCTCTCTCATAAATTGCTTCTCCATTCTTTATTTTAAGAATGGCATTTTCACAACGTTTAAGAATTTCATCATTATCATATCCGTCACACTTTTTAATTGCATTGTTCCAATCTTTATAATTCCCTCTCCATTGTGATTTGAAAAAGAATAATTTATACACATGAAAAAATGCCTTTTTCAAAAAATTGAGTATTATAACCATAATCTTTTTATCAGAAATTTTATTTTCCAAAATTGTTTCAAAATATAAGAGTAACTATCACTTTTCTGTGAACTAGTATAATAACATTCTGATTCATTTATGGGTATTTTTCTAATTGGGAGAAAATCAATAACATTTTGGTTCATATACGAAAAGCCACTATGTGTACCTGACCCATCTAAACCAATATTTCTAATTAAAGACTTCACAGGATATAAACAGTACATTTTGTTTAAAAAAATAGAGGCATGCCAACGAATTGCCCATGAATTATTTTTTCCAATAATTTGATCTTCTAACATTTTAATATAATCTATTCTTCCACGCCTATTAAAAAAATATTGTAAGTCATTTGAAATTATTTGTTTAAGTAGGTCATTACCATTAGGATTAAAAAGTTCCCAAGCTCTTTTCCAGGTTGCCCATCCCCAACAATCTGCACCGCTTAGAAAAAAGGTTGTTTCGCAATATTTACTCATATCAACATCTTCATTCCAAGCATGTATGCACCCTACCTGTAAATCGTTCCTATATAGTTCTAATGCTTCATTCATGTATTTTAAAAAACCTTTAGATACAATTAAATCATCTTCTAAAACAATAATTTGTTCATGCTTTTCTAATACATATGATACTCCACTAATAATATTCCTGGATAATCCAAAATTTTCATCTCTAAAAATAATCTCAATTTTTAATTCATTTTTATATGAATTTACAAGATTCCTAACTTCATTTACTTGTCTTGTTAAAGAATTAGATGCGCCTTTTTTATAATTATCGCAAAATATATAAACTTGAGAATCCGAAATTTCATTGTTTAATAATAAAGCTTCTAACATCTTTTTAGTATGAAAAGGCCTGTTAAATACAAATATGCAAATAGGTGCTAAGTTCATTTAAAAAAAATGATAATTATGAAATTTTTTGAATTAAAAACTGAAATTTCCCTCGTTTACTTAGTGCAATTTCATTAACGTATAGAAAAGAAACTTCGATGTTGCAGATCATTTTAAATTTCAATCTAATTTCATCTTCATCAATTTGACTAAAATTTAATCCCCTTACTATTTTAATTTGTACAATTCCAGGAATATCTTGTATAATTTGCCATTTGATAATATTTTTAAATGCTTTATAATGTTGACCAAATATTAATGCTGTTAATGCAGTTTTAACATTATTATTACCAATAATAAAATCTTGAGATCTACCCGTAATTTTTTCTAGATACACTATACCATTTAATTTATGTTTATAAATGGCTAAATCACCTGTTTTGTATCTAATAAATGGAAGAGCGTAATTAAAAAAGCCAGTTACTACTATTTCTCCAACTTCTCCATTTTTTACATGCTTACCATTTTCATCTAATACTTCTGTAAAGCCATAAAAAGGAGAACAAACATACATAAAATCATCATCACGTGTATATGCAAAAACAGACACTTCTGAATGACCGTATTGAAAATATATTTTAGTGTTAAAAGCTTTTTTTATATTATTTATTTGAAAACTATTAGCATTTTCAGCTGTTAATTGAACTCCTTTTATTGAAAAATTTAATTCAATTTTATTTTCAAGAATATAAATAGCCAAGTCGTTTAAAAACGAAGGATATCCTCTGAGTATATTTGGTTTTAGCTCAAGAAGTTTTAAAATATAATACTTAATTGTTTTTTCATTAAGATATAATGAAGAAAATGCAATACTTCCATAAGGTAAATTGCCACCTACATTCACCCAAAAAATATTATTTTCTCTAAGATCTTGAGGAATTGATGAGCCATCAAAAGCAACAATTAAATCTCCATCTGTATATCCAATGAACCTAAAGTAAAATTCTTGATGAATTGGATCGAAATGTGGTGAAACAGGAAACTCTAGTGGCTCACCGGTGCTACCACCCGTATTCATTTTATAATGTTGAATTTCTGACAATTCATCAGATACAATTTTATCATAATTATTTCGAATAATTTGTTTATCGAGTAGTGGTATTTTATCAAATTTTGAAAAATCATTATATCCTATTTTATCAAAAATTTCTCGATAATAACCACAGTGAGCTCTTGCATAATTTATTAATTTATTTAATTTATTGACTTGAAATTCAATAATTTTTTCTTCAGAAAAGCTATCAATTTTATTCAGATTATTTAAAATAACTTGATTTTTATAATATTGTATAAGCTTATTAAATAAATAATTTAGCACTTTGGAGTGCCATTCTAACGAAAATATTTTAAATAAAGTTTGCAAAATACTAAATATGATCGAGTAAAAATTCTTGTGTTAATATTTCAGATTTCTTATTTCTTTTATCTTCAATTTCTCCTGATAAAATTCCTAATGATGTAAATATTGCATTAGAATGCGTTTCACATGAAAATATGTGATACAACAAAAGAAAATTATTTCTTTTTGAATTATTTCTTGCTTTTGAAAATTTTAAGATTTGATATGCAATAGTTTTAAAAAATAAAATGATATTCTGTCTATTGATGATTTTATATTTTTTTTTAATATTTAAATAATAACTATAATGTGTTGAAAAAGTAATCATAGACATTTCATGCCACAAACTAACAAGCAAATTTCTATCATTTAATGGGAGATTACTTCTTTTTAAATAATTATAATAATACGAATCCTTTTCTATTTCAATTAATTTAATAGTAAATCCTTTGTTGCTCTCTATTATGGCTACTCTATTCTTATAAATTAATTGATTTTGATTATCAATAGAAATTTGTGGAACTATTGACCAAAGATTATTAAAATTTTTATCCCATTTTTGTGGATCAACTACAAAATTTCCTAACCCATAATAAATTAGTCCGTTTTTATACTCTTCAAATCCTTGAGGCACGTGTGAATGATGTCCATGTACAATATTTGCTCCAACATCAATAAATGATCTTAATAATTCTTGCCATTCAGGGGATGGCCAGCATGAATCTTCTAAAGCTCCATGTATTGAAATAATAACTATATCAGTAATCGATTTTAATCTTATAATTTCTTTATAAATCCATGGACCTATATTAGCAACACCTCCCCTTGTATAATCTGCAACACCAAATTGTCTCTCACAACAATTTATTATACCTATGATTTTGTTGTTAATTGTAATTATTTTTGATTCCCTTGCTTCAGATAAATTATTTCCTATTCCAATTGTTTCAATATTTCTTTTATTGCATTCAAAAATTGTTTTTTTCATCCCATTTTTACCAAAATCCATCATATGATTGTTTGCAAGACAAGCAAGTAATTTAATATTTTTATTGTTTGATGGAGAATATAGTTTTAAAGAATATAAATTGGGCCCTGCTTTAGGAATAGGATTAAAATAATTTTCTATAATTGGAGCCTCCAAATTAAATATTACCAAAGATGCTTCTTCAGGCAACTCACATTGAAAGTTGTCAAACGAAACTAAATCACCTAATAAAATAATATTCAACATTTTAAATACTCTTTCAATTCAGAATGATATGAAATATCACTTGAAATTTTTGACATTGTTAAGTCTATATCATTAACCCAAGATTTCTTAACTTCTACAATTGAATTATTATTAAATTTTATTTTTAAATATTTCAAGGCATTAAATACTTTATTTAATAAAGGAAATATTTTAGAAATATATTTTATAATTTTTGGATTTAATTCATTTACTTTCAATGCTTCTAGAAAAAAAAATTCCCTTTTTTGGTAATCAATATTATTTGATTGTTTAATTTCATTTGACACACCAGCGAATAACAAGTATTTAAAAAAAGTGGATTTTAGAATATAATTTACCCAAGGAGATCTTAATTTACTTGTCAAAAGAAGAGCATTCCAATAATATATAGAACATGATCTTAGTGCAAAATTACCTGAACAATCTTCATAGTTTATATTATTACCAATTTTTACTTTTTCAGAAGGAACTTCATCCATTGAATATAACACTCCACCAGGGGATGTGCCAATCCATCCTAGTGGAATATTAGAAAACAAATATTTTGATTCTAATGAACAAGCAATAGCAGCTAAATTGGCATCAGGAGGTACTGTTGAAAACATTCTTCCATTCTGTATTTTTTTTGCTTCCGCTATAACTTCCCTTTTAAAGACAGAATTCGTATACATTTGAGGAAGTTCGAAATATGTTTGAAAACCGAATAAAGAGTAAATTGACTGTAAATTTGATTTTTTTATTTCAACATTAATAAATGCTTTATAAGAAACAGCCTCATCACCATATAATAAATCACATCCAGGCCAAAAATAATACGCTCTGCTTGACATTATTACTCTTAATCGTTTTTTTTCTGCAATCAGTGTTAATTTTTCAATTAATTCAAAAAAATATGATTGTAAACCGTCATCTCCCCCAAGAAACATAATCCATTCACCAGTGGCATATTGTAATGCAAATTCAAAATTTTCTACCATTGTCATACGTTTAGGTGGATTCACAACACGCAAACAAGGATGTTTTAAACTAGATAAAAAATCTTTAGTCCCATCTGTTGAATTATCATCACTAACTATTATTTCAAAATTGTCAAAATTCTGGGTAATAATAGTTTCAATACAATTTGGTAAGTATTTTAAGCTATTATAGACTGGTATTATAATTGTGTATTTTGCCATATTCTTTATTTATATGCTTCGACATAAAAGCTCCATTCTGGAACAGTATTATCAAAAAAATTCACATCTCTGAGTATCGCCTCGTTACTTTGACCAAATGCAGAAGTATATGCAGTTTTAAATCCAACCTCAAGTAACATTTTTTTTACCTTATCTGCATTTGCCCAATTAATATGAAAGCCAGTTTTTTCATAATCAAATTCTGAAAAAGAGCAGATATGATCTAGGGCACATTCATAAGACATCTCGGAAAATATTTTTTCTAATTCATCATCGTGAATTTTCTTTTTAAAACTGTTTTTTGTTAAAGTAGAAGTTGAAGCAGAAAAATAATATTGAAATATCGCTCCTAAAGATGCATCACTCATAGGGTTTATATCTAGTTTTCTAGTTACACTTTCTGAAGAATAAAATTTGATACTTTCTAAAAAAAAATATTTATCTTTATTTTTGTATGCTCGGTATAATAGATTAATATCCGGTGCAGTAATGCGAATGCACCCGCCAGGCTTAAGTATTCTAAACGCCTCTTTAAGCATATTAATAATTGCCGTATCATTGATATGTTCAATAGTATGACTTGAATATACAATTTCCGCAGAATTATCTTCTAATGGCAACTTTTCAAATTTCATTAGGTCATAGTGTATTCCAATATTTGAGGACCAGTCTTTGTACCATTCATTATAAAAATCGATATTTGTCCAATACGGATGTGAAAAGCCACCAGCTCCAATATTATAGAAGCGTTTAAATTTCAATGTGTCAGTATCATACTTATCAATATATAATTCTAAATTAGGATTGACTTTTATATTAGTATGAGAAATAGTGTATCCTAATTTATTAATGACTTTAATGAGAAATTTTTTTAATTCTTTCATTTTATACTTTTGAAAATATTAACAATGTAGATTCGTAAATTTTTAATTTTTTTTAGAAATAAACTATTTTCATTTTTAGTTCCGCCCATTTTAACCCAGTTGTTATAATTTTCTTGCCATTGAGTATTCTTTAGTCCATTCCAAAATTTAGGCTGTCCAAAAGCATGTAAAATTTTTGCATTATCGAATTTTTCAAATTCTGTGGGATGTGGGGAATAGACTAAATAATCAATTTTCTCATATTCTAATTGAAATTCTTGAATCATAAAATCGAAGATTGCCTGCTCTCCATTCAGTAAATACTTAGCATATTTAATTAATTTATTGTAACAAAAATCATAAAGATCTCTGTAGTTTTTTAAATTGTCATTTAATACAAACGTACTTGCACAAATCGCTTGTGCATTCATATCATAATCTGAAATAGGTTCATGCAATTGTGCATTTACAGTACAGCCTGGACTTGGCATCATTTTTATTCCAAAATTTGACTCATTCATGAGCTCTGATATATCCTTTGTAACAATTATATCATAATCAAGCCACATGACTGTTTTATAATCATCCAATAATCTTAAACATTCATATTTGGAAAAAACCATCTTTGAAAAATACCTCAATGTTGACTGGTTAAATATTTCAGTATTTTTAATTGGAAAATCATATATCAAGAACTTTATTGGGAAAAATTTACATAATATTTCTTTGTCTTTTTTATTTAAATCTTTGTCGGTAAAAATAACTATTTCATCAGCTATTAAAGGTGAGTATTTTTTTAGATCCATTAATACACTTGCCGCCGCAAAAACATGATTAGTGGTAAGACCAAGAACAATAGCCTTATTTTTTTTCATAATTAAAGTCTAGTTTTGTAGAAAATATTTTTGAATGTTTGTTTAATAAAACCATAGATAAAACAAATGCAGATATTGCAGATATCATGGAAGTATATGCTGCTCCAACTGCACCAAACCTAGGGATAAGAAAATAATTTAATGTCAAATTAACGGCAACTGTGTAAAACGCTGTATAACTTGTTAGTTTTGTTAAACTTTCTGCGTAAAAAACTTGACCGTATGCAAAGGCTGCAACATATGGAACGCCACTCCAAATATGAATAGAAAGTATCTGACTTGCACCTACAAAACTTTCACCATAAAGTAGTTTAACAATAAATTCTGAAAAAAAAGTAACTATAAGAGCAAATGGAAAAACAATTGTACTCATTATGAATACAATTTTATGAACTTTTTTTCTGTACTCAGAATAATCTCTTTCTCTGGCAAGAATAATACTAGGGTAAATTGTCATTCCTAGAAAAGCGGGTACTAAAAACCAAATTTCCGAGATTCTTACTGCAGCTGCAAAAATACCAACCTCTTTTTTGTTTAACATTGTACCCAACATCACCTGATCAACTCTCATATTTATAGTTGAAGCAATACTTGCAAGCATTAAAGGGAAGCTTTCAATTAATAATTTTTTTGAAACCTTTTTGCTAAATTTCCAATTAAATATTGAAAATCCAGCATATTTTTTAAATAAGAATATTAGAAAAAGGGATGAAATTGCATTTTCAATTAAAGTTGCTATTGCAAAACTTACAACCGATGATTTTGAAATTAATAGATATATTCGAAAAATTAGGATAATAAAAAATGCTAAATTTTGAGCAATTAAGGTGTATTTCAATTGCGTTTTTGACTGAAAATAATAATCAATTACATTAATTGATTGAAATATGTATCCCATACTAGACACCACCACAAGAAAAATTGTAACATTATTTTCCGGATTCAATATCCAAATTATTATTAGATTAAGAATAACTCCAATTATACTTGCAGCTAATTTTAGAGCGAACGAGCTCCCAAGTATCAAATGGGCTTTTTCAGGTTCTTTTACTAACTCTTTTATTACAATACTATCAAGTCCTAATGAAATCAGTGCGCCCATTAGCCCAGCAAAAGCTGTTGCATAGTTTAACAGTCCAAAATTATTTGGCCCTAAATATCGAGCTATCAATACCCCTAAAAAAAGGCCTGAAGATAATTTTATTAATTTATCGAGTATCAACCAACCTATATTTTTCAATATATTTTTCCCGTTTGGCGTCTTGATAAAGTTGAAATGTTCTAAAACTCTAATTTTTAAATTTAATACCAATTTAGTTTGATTATGCATTTTAAAAATTAGTTGAAATTTTTACTAATTTTTAAAAGTTCTGATTTCGGAAGTAGTTTAAAATAATTGTAAGCTAGCTGTAACCCTTTTACACGATCTACTTTTGGCTCCCATCCTAAAATAGTTCTTGCTTTTGTAATATCGGGTTGTCTTTGCTTAGGATCATCCACAGGTAAATCTTTGTAAACGATTTTTACTTTCGAGCCTGTTAATTTCAAGACCTCTTCTGCAAAATCCTTTAAGCTAATTTCATTAGGGTTACCAATATTCACAGGACTTGAATAGTCACTTAATAATAATCTATGAATACCTTCTACTAAATCATCCACATAACAAAAGCTTCTTGTTTGTGAACCATCACCAAACACCGTCAAGTCCTCACCTCTTAATGCCTGACCAATAAATGCAGGCAATGCTCTTCCATCATTCAGGCGCATTCTTGGACCATAAGTATTAAAGATTCTGATGATTCTCGTTTCAACATGATGAAAAGTATGGTAAGCCATGGTGATGCTTTCCATATAGCGTTTAGCTTCATCATACACCCCTCTTGGACCCACCGGATTTACATTGCCCCAATACTCCTCGGTTTGTGGATGTACCAATGGATCACCATAAACTTCGCTTGTACTTGCTACTAGAATTCTTGCTCCCTTTGCTTTGGCTAATCCCAAACAATTATGCGTACCCATCGCACCTACTTTTAAGGTTTGAATAGGAATTTTTAAATAATCAATAGGGCTTGCTGGGGATGCAAAATGTAAAATATAATCCAATGTGCCCTCTATCTCAATATACTTAGTAACGTCATGATGAATAAACTCAAAATTGGGATTACTCCTTAAATGCGCAATATTTTGTAAGTCCCCTGTAATTAAGTTATCCATCGCAATTACATAGTAACCTTCATTGATGAATCTATCACTTAAATGCGATCCTAAAAATCCGGCTGCTCCTGTAATTAATATTCTTTTCTGACTCATGTTACTTCTTGTTAATTAGTGCTTATTGATAATTTGAGTCTTATTTATTTGTCTTGTTGGAGTCCGCTCTTCCAATACTTTCGTAATGATATCCTAACTCTTTCAACTTTGCTACATCAAATAAATTTCTGCCGTCAAAAATGATTTTGTTATCATTTAATTTCTGATCCATTAATTCAAAATCAGGTGTTCTAAACTCACTCCACTCTGTTGCAATAATTAATGCGGCAGCGCCTTCCAATGCTTGGTATTGATTTTCGGCATATTTAATCTTATCACCAATCTGTACTTTTACAATAGGCATTGCTTCTGGATCATAAGCTGTAACTGTTGCGCCAGCATTTGTTAAAGCATCAATAATACTCAACGCCGGGGCTTCTCTAATATCATCCGTATTAGGTTTAAAGGCTAGTCCCCATAATGCAAAGTGCTTGCCTTGTAAATTATTTTCGTAGTATGCCTTTATCTTCTCAACTAAATGTAGTTT
>JACCDH010923717.1_pt1 | contig 36129 bp, 30 predicted proteins | sample 7442481 | NCBI WGS metagenome assembly JACCDH01 (sample SAMN15323433, study PRJNA562643) | freshwater metagenome | isolation source: river surface water | place: USA:Blue River Watershed | collected 2017-08-15 | reverse complement strand
CGTTCAGGCACATTGACTTACGAAGCTGTGGCGATGTTGACCGAAGTGGGCTTGGGCCAATCCAGCGCCGTCGGTATCGGTGGTGACCCCATCAACGGTTTGAAGCACATCGACGTGATGAAAGCGTTCAACGACGATCCAGACACAGACGCCGTCATCATGATCGGTGAAATCGGTGGTCCAGACGAAGCTGAAGCCGCTCAATGGTGCAAGGCCAACATGAAGAAGCCAATCGTTGGCTTCATCGCTGGTGTGACTGCCCCTCCTGGCAAGCGCATGGGCCATGCAGGTGCTTTGATTTCTGGTGGTGCTGACACTGCTGATGCCAAGCTCGCCATCATGGAAGAGTGCGGTTTCACGATCACACGCAACCCATCTGAATTGGGCAAGTTGCTCAAGGCTCAGCTGAGGTAATTTCCTTCGGGAATTGCCAAGACAAAAGCGAGCGGTGTTTCACCGCTCGCTTTTTTTTGAACTCGTGCATGGGGTCGCAGTTCTTCGCCGCTGCCTAGAATTCACGTCCAACTCTGAAAGAACTTCGCAATGAAACACAGTTTGCAACGCGGCTTCACCCTGATTGAGCTCATGATTGTGGTGGCCATCATCGGCGTACTGGCCTCGGTGGCTTTGCCTGCTTACCAAGACTACATGGTGCGCGCCCGTGTGAGCGAGGGCCTAGGGCTAGCGGCTGCAGCCAAAACCAATGTGCTGGACGTGGTCAACAGCGGCAACATCGCCACGGCAACGTCGGGCTACAAAACGGGCTACACCTTTGGTGGTGCGACCAAGAACATCAGCAGCATCGACATTGCCCCCAGCACCGGTGTGATCACCATCACCACCACGGCTGCTGCAGGTGGTGGCAGTTTGTTACTCGTGCCCTATACCAAGAGTGGAACGACAGACTCAGCGTTGCCCGCGCCGACGGCCACCAGCGTGACAATTGAAGGCGTTGTGCAATGGAAGTGCATGGCCAAAGATGCAGCTGCTTTTGTGGGGGTGTCTGTGCCCACAGATGCGTTGGATAAAAAATACGTGCCAAGTGATTGCAAATAAGCAGTCGCATTCATTTCATAAAGCGCCTTCGGGCGCTTTTGCTTTGTGCCATCGATTTAAACGACGTGAGTGATGGAAAATCTGGGCATGAGTTCTACAGCTAGCCAAAGCACTTTCACGCGCAATCTCATTTTGGTGCTGTGCGTTGCACTGCCGTGGCTCAACCCGTTTGCAAGTAGTCCATCTACCGCAGTCATCCCTCTGTTGGTGAGCTGGATGATGGCAGCGTGTGCTTTGTTAGCCGTGGTGGAGCTGCCGCTGGCGAAGCCGCGCTGGACACTGACGGAAATCGTTGTGTGCGGCGCTTTGTTGGTGTGGCTAGCTGCATCGCTGTTGTGGGTGCCTCAGGTGGTGGACCACGCGTTGACGATGGGCCTTGTAGCGTCGCTGATGTGTGTGTGGCTCATGGCTGCAGTGGGCCGGCGTGCGGCGGTGGATGAGGCCTTACTGCGCTGGCTGATGGCAGGTTTGTTGGCTGCAGCAGTCATCAGTGCCGTACTGGGCATGCTGCAGTATTTAGGTTTGGCGCGTGAGTTATCGCCTTGGGTGAATCAGCCGATCAAGGGCGATGCATTTGCCAATTTGCGTCAACGCAACCAGTTTGCATCACTCACCAGCCTAGGCTTGGCCGCTTTGCTAGGTTGGGTGGCGGCGCGTGCCCAAGCGCAATGCATGACGCCTAGATGTTGGCTGTTGGCTTTTGCCTTGCTGAATGTATTGGCTGCAGGCGTGGCTTGTTCGGTGTCTCGCACAGGCGCAGTGCAATGGGTGCTGGTCGGTATGCTGATGGCTTTTTGGGGCTGGCGCAGCGCCAAGCAAGATGCAGCATTGGGCAAAGGCTTGGTGTGGCTGTCGTTGGCTGCCCCCGTGTTGGTGGTGGTGTGGTCTGTGCTCATGCCCTGGCTGGCTTTGCAGACGACGGGTGAATGGGGCGCAAGCATGATCTTGCGCGTCACCGGTCAAGCGCAAGACTATGCCGCGTGTGGTGGGCGTCGCGTGTTGTGGGCCAATGTGCTGACCATGATTGCGCAGCGTCCATGGCTGGGCTGGGGTTGGGGCGAGACCGACTACGCGCATTTCATGACGGGCTACAGCAGCCTGCGTTTTTGCGACATGCTTGACAACGCGCATGACTTTCCGCTGCATGTGGCGTTGGAGCTGGGTGTGCCATTTGCCCTTGCAGTGATGGTGCTCATCGGGGTATGGATTCTGCGTCGCACGCCCTGGCGCGAGCAGCAGGCATGGCGTGTCATGGCATGGTGTTTGATCCTGGTGCTAGGCCTGCACAGCCTATTGGAATATCCACTTTGGTACGGCCCTTTTCAAATGACGCTGGGCTTAGCCATTGGCTTGCTGTGGGCCATGCCTAAAGAGCCTGCACAGGCAGAAGCCCAAGAGGGCCCCATGCTGGTGGCCGCATTGTTGTTCATGGGTTGTTTGTATGCTGCGTGGGATTTCAACCGCGTGGGTCAGATCTATCGACCAGCCGCTTCACGTGATGCGGCCTACCGAGACAACCCGTTGCACCATGCCAAGCAATCGTGGCTATTTAAAAACCAAGCAGACTTTGCCGAGCTGACCACACAAACCGTCACGCCAGACAATGCCGCAGACCTGTACCCACAAGCCTTGCGTGTGATGCACTACTCGCCCGAAGCGCGGGTGGTTCAGCGGGCGATTGACAGTGGCAAGTTGCTAGGTCACGACGAGCAGCTCCGATTGTTGACCGAGCGTTTAGAAGACGTGAAGCAAAACACACCACGCTAAACTCATTCACAACATGACCCAAGCTCATCCAACACTCTCGGCTATCGTCATCACGCGGAATGAAGCGCACAACTTGCACGATTGCTTGCAATCTATGCATGGGTTGGTGGATGAAATCATCGTGGTCGATAGCCAAAGCACAGACAACACCGTGGCTATTGCGCAGCAACACGGCGCCAAAGTGGCGCAACCTGCGGACTGGCCGGGCTTCGGTCCGCAGAAAAATCGAGCCCTCGATTTAGCAACCTGTGATTGGGTGTTTTCTATCGACGCGGATGAGCGCGTGACGCCAGAGCTGGCCGCTGAAATCAAACATCTGCTGCAACTTGGCGATGCAAACGTTGCCTACAAGGTGCCGCGCTTGTCGTCGTATTGCGGAAAGTTTATTCACCATGCTGGATGGCAGCCTGACTATGTGCTGCGGTTATTCAAGCGTGGCACAGCGCGGTTTTCAGACGACTTGGTGCACGAGCGCGTTGTGACAGAGCAGACAGTGCATGCGCTGAAGAATCATTTGTTGCACTACAGCTATCTCAACTTTTCACAAGTGCTGTCAAAGGTCGATGCGTATTCCACCGCATCTGCCAAACAAGCCTATGCGCGCGGCAAGCGTTCGTCTGTGGCGGGTGCGCTAGGGCATGGTGCGTGGGCATTTTTTCGCACTTATGTCATTCGCCGAGGCTTCTTGGACAGCGCACATGGCTTGGCGCTGGCTATCTCTAACGCTGAGACCAGCTATTACAAGTATTTGAAACTCTGGCAAATGCAGCAAGCCGAAGAGGCTGCTGCGAAATAAAAAACGCCGAGTCTTAGGCGGCTACGTAACTACCCGACTTGCCGCCATGCTTTTCAAGCAAGTGCACATCGGTCATCGTCATGCCACGGTCCACGGCTTTACACATGTCATAGATGGTGAGCAGGGCCACTTGCACAGCGGTGAGTGCTTCCATCTCCACGCCGGTTTGTCCGACGGTTTCTACAGTCGCCGTGCACTGCACGCTGTGAGAAGCTTCATCAATGGAAAATTCAACAGCCACACGTGTGAGTGCCAGTGGGTGGCATAGCGGAATCAAGTCACTGGTCTTCTTCGCTGCTTGAATGCCTGCAATGCGTGCAATGCCCAACACATCACCTTTTTTGGCTGTGCCACTTTGAATCAAGGCTAGGGTGGTCGGCAGCATGACGATACGGCCCGTGGCAACGCCGATGCGTTTGGTATGGGCCTTGTCGGCCACGTCCACCATATGGGCTTGGCCTTGTGAATCGAAGTGGGTCAATGAGGACATGCTTTTTATTGACAACGGGTTAACATGAAAACTGCATCATACGGCCCATGGCATATATGTTTTCTTCTCAGCTTATTCACAACTGGCAACATCGGCTCAGCCTGCTGACGGTTTGCCTTGCCATCGGCCTGCCAGTCGCCCCTGTACAAGCGCAATCGAGTCATGCGCGTTTGCCAAATTTAGGTGACGGTGCTGAAGTGCCGCTCGGGGTTGAGCGACGTCTGGGCGAAAGCATTGCTCGTGAGATTTACCGTGATCCCGATTATTTAGATGACCCTGTGCTCGGGGATTATTTGCAATCCATCTGGCAGCCATTGCTGGCTTCTGCCCGCCAGCGCGGAGAGCTAACGCCAGAATTAGAGCAACAGTTTGCATGGGAAGTTGCGCTCATTCGCGATCGCAGCATCAACGCGTTTGCATTGCCCGGCGGTTATTTGGGCGTGCACTTAGGCTTGATTTCTGCCGTCAGTAGTGCAGATGAATTGGCATCTGTGTTGGCTCATGAGTTAAGCCACGTGACGCAGCGCCATATTGCCCGCATGATTGCTCAGCAAGGACGTCAGGGCCCTTTGGTGATGGGCGCCATGATCTTGGGAATGTTGGCTGCCAGCCGCACACCGACAGCCAGCGGCATGAGCGCTGCGAATGCAGTCATGGTGGGCGGACAAGCGGCAGCGATTCAAAGCCAATTGAATTTTTCACGCGACATGGAACGTGAGGCCGACCGTGTGGGCTATGGCGTGATGACGGAAGCGGGCTATGAGCCCCAAGGCTTTGTCACCATGTTTGAAAAGCTCCAACAAGCGGCACGTTTGAATGACAACGGTTCATTCCCCTACTTGCGTAGTCATCCAATGACGACCGAACGTATTTCGGATGCCCAAGCGCGCCAGCAGTTGTTACCTGCCAAAGGCCCAGCGCCTACGACGATGCTTCACGCCATGATGTCTGCACGTGCGCAGGTGCTGGCCAAGCCAGGGGTGGATGTGTTGCGCACCATTGCTGCACAAGCCAATTCGAGCACGCTCAACGCAAACACAAAGGCCAAGCAAGCAGGCGTGCTCTATGGCGCAACGATGGCCGAGATGAATCAACGTCATTTCACGGAAGCGCGCCAGCATCTTGTGCGTTTGCAAGCCTTGGGTGGATTGGATGTGCATGCGCAGCGGGTGGTGCGTTTACTTTCAGCTGAGCTGGCACTGCTTGCAGGAGACGCCGCGCAAGCAGTGGCGTTACTCGAAAGTAAAACCACGGTCATTGCAAATAACGACCGCGCCACGCGCATTCAGCTGGCGCAAAGCCGTGTGGCCACACGCAAACCTGCGCAGGGCAAAACTGCAGCCAGTGATTTGTCTTTGTGGCTCAATCAACATCCGCGTGACGCCACGGCTTGGTTAGTTCAAGCCTCTGCATATGAGCTGCAGGGAGATGCTTTGAGAGCCATTCGTGCACAAGCAGAGGCGAGAGCCATGGAGTTGGACTACAGCGCGGCGGTGGATCGATTCAAGGCCGCACAAATGCTCGCGCACCAAATGGCAAATGAGGGAAGGCTAGATCGCACAGGTCATATCGAGGCATCCATCATTGACGCCCGTTTGCGTGAGTTAGAGCGTTTGCGAAGGGAACAAGCGCTCGAGCGCGGCATCAATTAGCACGCCAAACGCTGAATAAATCAGGGAGCCCAAGAGGGCAGAACCAAAGCCGCGTACCCAAAAGCCTTCGAGCAAACCCGCCGCCGCCCAAAACATGAAGGCGTTGATGACAAACAAGAAAAGCCCGAGGGTGAAAAACGTCACGGGCAAGGTCAGCACAACCAAAGCAGGACGCACGATGAGGTTGAAAATGCCCATCACCAAAGCTGCTGCCATGGCCGCACCAAAGCTGGTGACCTCAACGCCGCTGTAAAGATGCGCCAAAGCCATCAAGGCTGTGGCGTGGAGTACCCAAGTTAAAAGTAGTTTCATTGGGCAATCAGCATAGCATTACCGCTATCATCCACACCCCGACTTTCACCCTGCTTTTTAGGTAACAGACTCTAACGCGATGGCTGGCATTCACATCACCGACATTGAAGCGGCCATCAACTATTGGCGCGAACAAAAGCCTTCACCCGATGGCGTCACGCTCGCACCTGAAATTCGTGCGTTAGCCGAGGTCTATGCCTTGATGATCTATTACCACCACGAAGAAGCGGCTGAGAAAGGCTTTCCTAAAAAAGCCTACGAGGCATGGCTGGGCTGGTACAACACCACGCCAGATGCACCATGCATTGCGATTTGCTCGACCAGCCAAGGCGACGAAGAGTGCAAAGGCTGTGGTCGCACGTTTGAAGAGGTGCAGTTTTGGCCAGAAATGTCGCCCGCTGAGAAGCGCAGCACGTGGCGGCGCATCACCATGATTGGCACGTCGTGGCGTTTCAACAAGTACGCCGAGCGCGCATTGGCGTGCGCATCCGTGGATGTGGGTGCGCCTTTAGAAGAGACCGAGATCAAGTCAGACGCGCAAGAAAAAAGCGCACCTTAAGTGCGCTTTGTCTGGGTGTGCGTTTGGGTTATTTCCAGCGCTCGCACTCAATCGTGACCGTGTGCGAACCATTGCTCAACATCAACGCGCCTTCTTGAATGGTGGCTTGCAGCTGCATGCTGCGTTCGGCGAGTTGTGCCAACTCTTGCGACGCGCTGCTGGGAATACGCCAAACCTCAAGTGCCGTGGGCTTGATGAGTTTGTTTTGCATGGTCTTCCACCAGACATCGCCTGAACTAGAAAACACATACAGCACCACGGCATCGGCCTTGCTGCAGGCTTTGAGCAGGGGCTTTTCTTCGGGCTGACCCACTTCAATCCACAGGCGTTTGCGGCCGGTGAAATCGGTCAGCATCACATCGGGTTCGTCGGGGTCAGACAGACCTGCACCAAAGCTCAAGGTGGCATCACCACCGCAGAGGTCTTGCAGCTGGTGTGCTTGCAGCGAGAGAGCCACCAAACGCACCATCATGCGCTCGTCGGTTTCGCTGGGGTGGCGCGCCAAGGTCAGCGCGTGGTCGGCGTAGTAGCCGTGGTCAATGTCGGCGATTTGAACATTCGCCTTGAAGATGGTGGATTTGAGCGCCATGCCGATTACACGCGACGCGCCAGTTCAGCCGCCTTGCCCACGTAGCTGGCTGGCGTCATGGCAAGCAAGCGGTCTTTCTCAGACGGCGGAATGTCCAGCCCTTCAATGACCTTGTGCATGTCTTCGGGGCGCACCACTTTGCCGCGTGTGGCTTCTTTCAAGTGCTCATACGCACCTTGCACCGCATAGCGACGCATGACGGTTTGAATGGGTTCAGCCAACACTTCCCAAGCCCCATCGAGGTCGGCAGCCAAAGCTTCTTCGTTCAATTCCAGTTTGTTCAATCCGACCATCATCGATTGATAGGCCAAGGCGGTATAGCCCAGCGCCACACCCACGTTGCGCAGCACGGTGGAGTCGGTCAGGTCACGTTGCCAGCGGCTGATGGGCAGTTTTTCGCTGAGGTGTTTGAGCATGGCGTTGGCGAGCCCCAAATTGCCTTCTGCGTTTTCAAAATCAATCGGGTTGACTTTGTGCGGCATGGTGGATGAACCAATTTCGCCTGCCTTGAGCTTTTGCTTGAAGTAACCCAAAGACACATAGCCCCACACGTCACGCGCCCAGTCGATCAGGATGGTGTTGGTGCGTGCCACAGCGTCAAACAACTCGGCCATGTAGTCGTGGTGTTCGATTTGAATGCTGTAGGGCTGGAAAGTCAGACCCAAGCCTATGGGCGCTGGCGTTTCCACCACTTTGCGGCTGAAGGCCTCCCAATCAAAGTCAGGCCAAGCAGACAGGTGGGCGTTGTAGTTGCCCACAGCGCCATTCATCTTGGCCATGATGTGCACACGTGCCACGCGCTCGCGTGCTTGGCGCAAACGCATGACGATGTTGGCAATCTCTTTGCCCACGGTGGTGGGGCTGGCGGTTTGGCCGTGCGTGCGGCTGAGCATGGGCACGTCGGCGTAGGCGTGCGCCATATCGCGCAGTTTGGCAATCATGCCGTCGATGGCGGGCAAGATCACTTGGTCGCGTCCGGCTTGAATTTGCAGGGCGTGGCTGGTGTTGTTGATGTCTTCGCTGGTGCAAGCAAAGTGCACAAACTCAGCGGCTGCTTCGAGTTCAGCGTGGCCTTTGAATTTTTTCTTGATCCAATACTCCACGGCCTTCACGTCGTGGTTGGTCACTTTTTCTTCGTCCTTGATGGCCAATGCGTCTTCGGTGCTGAAGTTGGTCACCAAACTGATCAGATAGTCGCGCGAGGCGGTGCTCAAGGGTTTGAATTCGGCAAAACCGGCATCGCTCAAGGCGATGAACCATGCGATTTCCACTTGCACGCGCCGGTGCATATAGCCTTGTTCGCTCATCAGAGGGCGTAAGGCGGCGACTTTGGCAGCGTATCGGCCGTCCAGCGGCGAGAGGGCAGTAACTTGGGAAATGGCTTGGGATGTATTGGTATGACTCATGCCGTAATTTTAGGTGGTCGTTTTTTGGGGCATGTATACGCATGCGAAGATAAAATGAAACGTCAAAAATGAGTAAACCCACATGAAACTGATTGGCTCCACCACTAGCCCCTATGTGCGCAAAGTGCGCATCGTCATGGCCGAGAAAAAACTGGACTATCAGTTTGTCCTCGAGGACGTTTGGTCTGCCGATACACAAATTTCAGCGTCTAACCCGTTGGGTAAAGTGCCTTGCCTGATCATGGAAGGTGGTGAGGCCTTGTTTGATTCACGTGTCATCGTTGAATACGTGGACACCCTCTCGCCCGTGGGCAAGCTGATTCCTGACCGTGGCCGCGAGCGCGCAGAAGTCAAAACCTGGGAAGCTTTGGCCGATGGTTTGCTGGATGCAGCGCTGCTCGCGCGCATGGAGTCTGTCTGGCCGCATCGCCAAGACAGCGAGCGTTGCCAAGCTTGGATTGACCGTCAACTGGAAAAAATCGACAACAGCTTGAATGCGATGGGCCGTGCGTTGGGCGAACGCAGCCATTGCGTGGGCACCCATTTGAGCTTGGCGGACATCGCTGTCTCAGTGGCGCTGGGTTACCTTGATTTCCGCTTTCCGCAACTCGATTGGCGTGGTCAGCACGCGAACCTTGTCGCGTTGCATGAGCGTTTGTCACAGCGCCCAAGTTTCAAAGACACGGTGCCGCACTGAGCGCCACCGTACTGGCTGGCCTAAGTGTTGGCGCGTTTTTTGAGCCAGCGCATCACATGGCCGATGAGGGGCAATTTTTCGTACAGCTCTTCGGCGGCATCCCAATAGTCTCGGTGCACGGCCACGCGCCATAAGCCGGCGTCTTCTCGCAACACAAAGTGGGTGGCCCCCCGAATGGTTTGGGTGGCGCCTTGGTCCATACGTGGCACAGAAAACAAAAAATCCCAAGTCACAAAAGCGTGGGCGCCCTGTAGCACCTGTTGGGTGATGACAAAACGTGGCGAATCGAGCGCTTCAAACATGTGGTCAAAGATGCGTTCGATGGCAGGGATGCTTTGCACCTCGTTGAAGGGGTCTTTGAATTGCGCATCTGCGGTGTAGAGCTGCGCAATCTGAGCCACATCGCTGGGTTGCAAATGTTCAAAAAAATGCACCACGCGTTGCAGCGCAGCCTCGGGTGTGTCAGGGTGTGTGATGTGAAGCGACATGCTCATCCTTTACATGCCCGTGCCACGGCGAACCAGAGCGAAGTACCAGCGATAAGGCAGCAATCTCAGCAACAGCAACATGCGTGTGAAACGCTTGGGGAAGTGAATGTGAAATTGACCTTTGCGCCAACCACTCAGAATTTCAGCCGCGGCTTTCTCTGGGGTGATGAGCGCTGGCATGGGGAAGTCGTTATTGGCCACCAAAGGCGTTTCAACAAAACCAGGATCAATCAGGCTCACGCCAATGCCATGGGGCGACACGTCGTAATACAAAGCCTCAGCCAAGTTGATGAGCGCGGCTTTGGTTGGGCCATACGCCAAACTTTGCGGCAAGCCACGAAAACCCGCCACGCTTGAAATAAAGCTGATGTGGCCGTGTTGTTGCGGCAGCAACTCGGGCAACACGGCATCCAACACACGCAGTGCACCGGTGTAGTTGATGTCGAGGTGGCGCAGCATTTCGGGCAGTGAATAAGTGGGCGCGCGCATGGCTTGGTAGTAGCCCGCGCAGTACATCACCACATCCAGGCCTTGCTGCGTTTGCACATAGCGCGCTGCCGTGGCAATGGCGGCTGCGTCGGCTACATCGAGCACCACAGCTTGCGCACCAGGGTGGGCATCAACAAGCTGTTGCAGCAACTCAGCATTGCGTGCTGAGACCACCACGCGCGCACCCGCCGCATGCAGCGCTTTGGCAGTGGCCAAGCCAATGCCGCTGGACGCGCCAATCAGCCACACGCTGCGGCCTTGCCAATCGGTGATGGGGGTGTTCAGGGGTTGGAGCAGTGGCATATCAACCTCGGCGCGTGAAAGACAAAGTGACATCGCCCAAGTGCACGCCCCACTTGCTCATGCGGGCTTTGTTGAGCATCACACGGTCGTTCATCAAATACATCCAATCATCCATGCTCACATGCAGCACGCGTCCGTCGACGGGCAAGGCCAAGGTGTAGCCCCAACGAAACGCATTGCCACGTGTTTGACCGCTCGCTGTGCCCACCACATCACCCGCTGTGCCTTCGTACTGGCCGTTGCCCAAGTGGGTGAGTTTCCAAACGCGGCGCTCTTGTGTGCCGTCAGAGTACACAAAGCTTTCATCCAGCACGCCTTGTTCGCCTTGCCACGTGCAGGTCATGTCCACTGTGAAGCGCTTCACCACTTTGCCTTGACGGTCGGTGAAGATGCCCCACGCATCCACCTTGCCGTTGAAGTAGCTGCGCAAATCGAGCGTGGGCTTGTCTTGCGCGTAGTCATCAATCGAGTGGCTGGCGCAGCCGCTCAGGCCGACGGCGGCGAGTGCGCCTACGCCCGTGGCGCTGCGCGTTAAGAGTTGTCGTCTATTCACCATGTGAGGTCTCCCAAAGTTCAACGCGTGCTGCCCATAAGCGCCACATGGCCAAGAGCTTGAGCACGCAAGGTAACACGCCGTAGGCCACGCTCAACGCCCACAGGCCTTCGGCACTGCGCGTCCCTGCGGTGTAGCCAAATATTTGAAGCAGCGGCAAGGCCAAGCCAGCGGCCAAGGCCAAGTTGAGTTTGGTGGCGACTTGCCACCAGCCGAGGTAAGCGCCCTCAGCTTGACCGCTGTTGCCGCTGCGTTGAATCACACCGGTCAGCAGTGCACCGGGCACCACCAAATCGGCTCCTAATGCAGCGCCTGAAAGCACGCAAATGACGGCAAAGCCCCCCACGTCGCCTGCCCCCAAACTCACCGCCCACATGAACACGACCACGCTCAAGCCTTGCCCTAGCAACCAAGCGCGAGCCAAGCCCATATGCCGCACCACGCGCAGCCACAGCGGCAGTGATGCAGCGGCCGCCAGAAAATACGCGCCCAAGTAAATCGCTTCAGCACCTGCAGGCGCTTGCAACACGTCTTGGATGAAAAACATCACCAAAGTGGCGGGGATGGCGCTGGCAATGCCATTGAGCAAAAACACCTGCAGCAAAGCGCGGAATTGGTTTTGGCGTAAGGGGCCCAGCCATGAGCCACTCGTTGCGTGAGCGGGTGTGGGATGGGCATCTGCAGCGCTTGCCGTACGCGCCCACAGCCACAAAGCGATGGCGATCAAGACAGCAAACACACTCACCAGCGCATGCGCTTCAAGTGCTGTTGGCAGCACGCTGGCCAACACCACACCGGTAAGACCTAAACCCTCGCGCCACGCGGTGATGCGGCTGCGCTGCACCGCATTGCCACCTAAGCGTGTGCCCCAGGTTTGCAGTGTCAAATTCAAAGCGGTGGCGGCCAAATAGGCCAGCACCAAGCACGGGGCGGCGGCCCACAGCACGGCGTGCGAGGAGGGCGTGAGCCCGAACAAGGCCAGCCACACATCGGGCATCCACAAACCCGCAAAGCCCACGGCCAGTGCGATGCCAAGCGCCGCGCTGACCCGCCACACATACGCTGTGCCACGCGCAAACCAGCGGTCGCACAGCTGGCCAAGCCATGGGTCAAGCACGGCATCCAAGGCCCGCACGGCCAACAGCAGCGCGCCGATGCTCGCCAACGACACGCCCAGTTGCGCGGCATAGCGGTTGGGTAGCAAGGCGTACAAAGGCAAGCTCACAAAGGCCAGCGGCAGGGCCATGGCGCTGAGCGACCACAAGGCTGGCGTGCTGGGCTTCATGGTTGCGCGCCAGCCAGCAATTGCTGGCGAAGCTGGCGCTGTGAGGTTTCAGGGGCTAGCCAAATGCCAAAAAAGCGCTGGGCCAGCTCGACATCAGTCACTTCTCCCACCAGGCGGTCTTGGTGCAAGAGCTGCATGCCTTTGTCGGGGGCGTAGACGCCACTCAAGCGTTCGCCGCTGCGCACGTTCGGAATGAGGCGCACCAACGTGGCTAACCACGCTTGCTTTTGGGTGGCAGTCAAGGCACGCTGGCCGTGCATTTCGTCGATGGAGCGTTGTGCAATGTCTGCGCCTTTGAAGTCGCGCAGGTAGCGCAGTTCTAGCACCAAGCGCTGCTTGGCCCAATCCTCTGGCACAAATGCGGTGCTGCTCCATAGGCTGGCGTCATACACCTCAAACCCCCAATAGGTGAAGCGGTGTTGCCCAACGAGCCGTGGAGCGCCGCGCAGGGATGCGCGCACAGAATCCGAGGCCACGCTTGAGTCTGCATTTGCGCTTGGCTTGGATTTTTCTTGAAGGTTGGCATGCGCTGCAGACGCAAGGCCGACAGCACTGCACACCAGCGCCGCACGCATCGCTTGGACCAATGCTGCGCGGCGTGTGGTCATGGTTTGACCAAGGTGAACTGCATCACGTCGGTGTTGTGCTGCTCAAACGCGGCTTCGCAGTAGGCGAGGTAGAACTCCCAAATGCGAATGAAGCGCTCGTCAAAACCCAGTTGCAACACCTGCGCTTTGTCTGCCATGAACTGGTGACGCCAGCGGCGCAGTGTTTCGGCGTAGTCCAAACCAAAAGCCAACTCATCGATCACCTTCAGGCCCGCACGTTCGGCGTGCGCACGGAACTCGCGTGGGCAAGGCAAGCAGCCGCCGGGGAAGATGTATTGCTGGATAAAGTCAGTGCTCTTGACATAGCGGTCGAACAAGCTGTCGTCGATGGTGATGGTTTGCACGCAAGCCTTGCCGCCCGATTTGAGCAAGCGGGCCACGCTTTCGAAATACGTGGGCCAATATTCTTGGCCGACGGCTTCGAGCATTTCGATGGAGCAAATCGCGTCGTAGGGGCCGTCGTCAATGTCGCGGTAGTCTTGCAAGCGCAAGTCGCTGGTGTTGGCCAAACCCAAGCGCTGCATGCGTGCATTGGCGAAGGCCAGCTGTTCGTGGCTGAGGGTGACGCCACGCATGTGTGCGCCAAACTCTTGACCGCCCAGCTCGGCCAGCGCACCCCAGCCGCAGCCGATTTCCAGAATGCGGTCACCCGCTTTGGCGTCCACCATGCGCAGGGCGCGGCGCACTTTGGCGGTTTGTGCTTCGGCCATCGGCTTGGTGCGGTCGTTGTCAAACCAAGCGGATGAATAGTTCATCGTGGGGTCGAGCCACAGCTCGTAAAAAGCGTTGCCTAAGTCGTAATGCGCATGGATGTTTTTCTTGCTGTTGCTGCGGGTGTTGCGATGCAACAAGTGACGCACGCGGTAGAACAAGCGACCCAACCAGTTGCCGTAAATCAGCTCTTCCATGTCGCGGCGATTGGCCACCAAGAGCTGAAGCAGTTCGGCCAAATTATTGGTGGTCCACTCGCCTGCGATGTAGCTTTCGGCAAAGCCAATGTCGCCTGATTTCAAGGCTTGCGTCAGCGGTGCATAGCTGTGCAAGTGCAAAGTGGCATTGAGCCCTTCACCGTTGGTAGAGCCAAATTGCTCTACGCGCCCATCGGGCCATTGCACATGTAGCGTGCCATGTTGCAAACGTTGCAGCAAACCGACCACGCGCCGTGCAGCAGCAGGCATGGTTGGGTAGGTGGAGATGACGGGGGCCGAGGTCGTGGTGGTGTTCATGGCTGTACTTCTCTCTGGTTCAACGGGTCACAAAATCTTGGGGTGGGGTTGGCTTGGTGAAAAACGGCACACGTTTGAGCCAGAGCTTCAGCGCTTGCCAATGAATGCGCGCCATCACCATTAGCGTCATCAATGGGTAGCCCCACAGTGCGTGGCGCAGTTGCGCAGGTGTGATGGGTTCGAGTCGGCCGCTCACGCTGGTTTCAATCAGTGGCCCGTGTGCATCGTCGTGGTCTACGCGAGCGATGGTTCGGTCTGCTGTGCGCATGAAGCGAAAACGGTAGTTACCTTGCACCTCGCAAAACGGCGACACATGAAACACTTTGCTGGCGCTTTGCTCTATCCCGTATTTCGGGCGATCTAGCAAATAGCAATGGCGTTCGCCAAAGGTGTTGTTCACTTCCACCACGATGGCACGCAAGCTGTTGTCTGCGGCGTGGCAGTACCAAAAGCTCACCGGCTTGAAGGTGTAGCCCAGCACGCGCGGATAGCAGTGCAGCCAGGTTTCACCTGTGGCGTCATGAATGCCTTCGCTGTGCAACAGCTCATCCAGCCATGCCAATGCGCCACCGGCTTGTGCGCTGCGGCCATCACCGTGGTCGGCATCGTGAAAGCTGATCGCGCCTGCGCGGTTGATGGGCAGCGCCGTGGCGGCTGCCGTTTGCAGCGTGCGCATGGGCAGCATCAAAAAGAAGGTGCTGTAGCTGAACGCATGTGCCGTGGGGCGCAAACGCGTGTGGCGCACTTGGCCAAAACCAATCATGGCTTGTGGTGTTTCAGCAGGTGTTGTGCTGGGGCTCATGTGTTTTATCCCAAGCTGGCAAGCATGTGTTGCGCAGCAGCGCGCCCAGCCTTGAAGCCGTCTTCATGGAAGCCATAGCCCATCCATGCGCCGGCAAACCACGTGTGTTGATGGCCTTGCAGCTGTGGCATCTGGCCCTGCGCTTGAATGGCGGGCAAGTCAAACACGGGGTGCGCGTATTCGTATTCGCCAATCACGTGTGCGGGGTCAATCTCACGCACGGGGTTGAGCGACACGATCACGTCTTGGTTAAACGGCAGAGGCTGCAACAAGTTGAGCCAGTAGTGCAAGCACACGCGTGTGGACTCGGTGCTGTCGTGAGCGGCACGCTCGTAATTCCAAGCTGCCCATGCGAGCTTTTTCTGAGGCATTACCGAGGTGTCGGTGTGCAGCACCGCGCGATTGGGGTGGTAGCGAATGGCGCTCAGGGTGGTTTGTTCTTGTGCTGTTGGCTCGGCCAGCATCGCCAGCGATTGGTCGGCGTGGCTGGCCAAGATGACTTTGTCAAAGCGCTCAGCGCCTTGGTGTGTTTGCAGGGACACGCTGTGGGCGTCGCGCTCAATTTTGAGCACGGGCGTGTTGAGGCGTTTGTCGGAAATGCGAGCCAAGATTTTTTCGACATAGTGGCGCGCGCCACCCGCCACGGTGTACCACTGGGGCCGGTTGTTGACTTGAATCAGGCCATGGTTGTGGCAGAAGCGAATCATGGTGGCCACAGGAAACTTCAGCATCTGGTCGGTGGGGCAACTCCAAATGCAGCCGAGCATGGGCAGCAAATACCAATCGCGAAACGCATCGCTGAATTTGTGCGAGAACAAAAATCCGCTCAATGGCTGCGCCAGTTCGTGGTCTTGGTTGCGCTCGGCCAGTTCGGTGGCCAGCGTGTTGAAGCGGATCACATCGCGCAACATGTTCAAGAAGCTGGGCTTGAGTAAGTTGCTGCGCTGAGCAAATACCGTGTTGAGGTTCGCGCCGTTCCACTCCAAAGCGCCGCGGCCGTTTTTGTGCGGCACTTGCACCGAGAACGACATGTCAGATTTAACGGTGGTGACATTCAACTCTTTGAACAGCGCAATCAACCCAGGATAGGTGCGCTCGTTGTAGACCAAAAAGCCGGTATCGACGCCATGCGTTTGCATGCCTGTGGGAGTTGGCAAGGTCACATCCACCGTGTGGGTGTGACCACCAAAATAGTCCCCCGCTTCAAACAAGGTGATGTCGGCCTTGCCATAAAGGTGGTGTGCGGCCGAGAGGCCGGAGATGCCTGAGCCAACAATGGCGATACGTGGCTTCATTGGGTGGCACCTTTCATGGCCAGTTGTTTTTCAATTTCTTGCACAAAGCTTTTGTCTTGTGGGCCGGTCATGCTGCTGTAGCTCTTGATGTCTTTGCCATCGCGACTGATGACATATTTGTAAAAGTTCCACTTAGGTGTGGTGCCTGTGTGCTCAGCCAATTGCTTGTACAAAGGCAATGCCCCCGAGCCTTTGACGGTGGTTTTGACAAACATGGGGAACTTCACACCAAAAGTGTTTTCGCAAAAGTCAGCAATCTTGGCGTTGCTCTCTGGCTCTTGTGAGAAGTCATTGCTGGGAAAACCCAGCACCACCAAGCCTCTGTCTTTGTACTTGGCGTGCAAGGCTTCTAAGCCTTTGTATTGCGAAGTGAACCCGCAAAAGCTGGCCGTGTTGACGACCACCACGACTTGACCCGCGTATTGGCACAAGTTTTGTGGTTTTTCGTCTTGTAGGCGAGCCACCGTGTGTTGCAGTACTTTTGGGCAGGCTGTGGCGCTGGCAGGCGCCTCTTGAGTGCTTTGTGCAGCACTGACGCCAAAAAGCAGATACGCCCCAATGAAAAGAAAACGAAAAATCACAACATGGCCCTTCTTTAATCGTGGACAATCATGGCTTAGTATTGCATTTTTGTCTAGGACAGATGCATTCTCCATGTTTTCTGACAGGGGATTTCTATTCATGAACTCACGTGATGACCATTCACAGATGACGCTTTCCATCGCTGCTGTCGAGCGCGACACCGGTATAGGTAAAGACACCTTGCGCGTGTGGGAGCGCCGCTATGGCTTTCCTACGCCTGGTCGTGATGCGAATGACGAGCGAACCTACCCCATGGCGCAGGTGGAAAAGCTGCGTGTCATCAAGCGGTTGATGGACCAAGGGCATCGCCCAGGCCGTATCGTGGCTTTGAGCATCGATGCCTTGCAGCATCTGAGCCGTGGTGAGGCCACATTGCAAGCCGGGCAATCCGCTAAAGAAGCCCAAGCGCGTGAAGATTTGCAGGCCTACATTGCCATGCTGCAAAGGCAAGACCATGAAGGCATTCGCCGTGAACTGCTTAAGTGTTTGTCCAAGGATGGCTTGCAGCAGTTCGTGACGCATGTGGTGGCACCTCTCACCTCCATGGTTGGCGATGCGTGGGCGCGTGGCGACTTGGCCGTGCATGAAGAACATCTCTACACCGAGTGCGTGGGCGCGCTGATGCGTCAAGCCATTGTGTCCATCCCCAAACCAGAGGGAGGTGGTGAGCCTGCAGTGTTGTTGACCACGTTTCCGCAAGAGGCGCATGGCTTGGGCTTGTTGATGGTGGAGTGCTTGTTGACCTTGCAAGGTTGCCGGTGTGTGTCCCTTGGTACCCAAACTCCCGTTCGCGATATTGCGCAAGCCGCAATTGCACATGCAGCGGATGTTGTGGCCCTGAGCTTTAGCATCAACATGAACCCAAATCAAGTTGTCGATGGTTTGACAGAGTTGAACCTGTTGCTGCCCGACTCCGTCGAGGTGTGGGTTGGAGGTGCAGCGCCTGCCTTGCGTCGCCGTCAAATTGAGCGCGTCTTGGTGATGCACGACTTACATGCGATTGGCGACGCCGTGAACCACTGGCGCAGCCAAAAAATCAAATCCGAAAACAAAGCCGACGGCTGGTCTTGAGTTCAGATGTGTTCGGCGTGGTGCGGCCTAGAATTAACCCACCATGACCGACATCACTTTGCTTCCCCCTGTTTTTTTATCCAAATTGGCTTCGCGCCAAAACGCTGTGGCGCGTGTGACGGCCTTACGCGCAAGCGGACCTGTGGTGTTTACCAATGGTGTGTTTGATGTGTTGCATCGTGGTCATGCGTCGTATTTGGCGCAAGCGCGTAGCTTGGGCGGCAGTTTGGTGGTGGCTTTGAACAGCGACGCCTCAGCGCGTCGATTGGGCAAAGGCCCCGACCGCCCCTTGAACAACGAGCTCGACCGTGCTGCCTTGATGGCTGCCCTCGAGTCGGTGACCCTGGTGACGTGGTTTGACGAAGACACGCCGCTTGAATTAATTACCGAGTTGCGTCCCGACATCTTGGTCAAGGGCGGTGACTACGACATGAGCAAGCTGGCCGAGACGAAAGTGGTCGAGGCTTATGGCGGGCGTGCCCAAGCCATTCCATTTGTCGATGGGTACTCCACCACGGCGCTGGTGAAGAAAATCCGCCAAGGCTGAAACCAGGTCCTTAACCAAACACCGCTTGCCACAAGGCTTTGATCGCGGTGCACTCTTTCGCCAATTCGGCTTCTGGCACTTGTGTGGGCTGCTCGTCCAGACGCGCACGGTGCTGCACACGGCGTAGTTCACGGTAAGCGCTACCCGCTGCTTCGCCCACACCCGCGGGCAACAAGCCCACTTTCTGGGCGTTGAGCAACAAGGCAATGTTGCCGACATTGGTTAGCAAAGAGGGATGTTGTTGCGCATAGGCCAGTACCAAGTATTGAACGGCAAACTCCACATCGACCATGCCACCCGCGCTGTGCTTGACGTCAAACAAATCAGGTTTGACCGCATGTGCTGCACGGAGCTTGTCGCGCATGGCCACGATTTCTTGGCGCAGAGACGGTTGGTCGCGCTTGGCATTGATGACGTTGGCACGCACCGCGTCAAAGCGGGTTTGCAATTCGGCTGAGCCTAAGCAAAAACGTGCACGTGTCATGGCTTGGTGTTCCCACGTCCATGCCGTGTTCTCACCGCGTTGGCATTGGTAGTCGGCGTAGGCTTCAAAGGTAGACACCAAGAGGCCTGAATTGCCGTTGGGACGTAAGGCCGTGTCGATTTCATACAAATCGCCATCGCTGGTTTTGACGGTCAGCCAATTGATGAGTTTGCGCACATAAGCCGCATAAATTTCGCCAGCGCGTTCGTGCGTGTCTTCATAGACAAACACGATGTCCAAGTCGCTGCCGTAGCCCAATTCTTTGCCGCCTAATTTGCCGTAGGCAAGGATGGCAAACAACGGTTCATCGCGGTGGCGCTGTTTGAAGTTTTGCCACACCCAGCGGCTGGTGACCCTCAACACCGTATCGGCCAGGGCGCTCAAGTCATCTGCCACTTGCTCGACGGTGATGCGTCCCTCCACATCACGGGCCAAGGTGCGGAACACTTCGGCGTGGTGGGCACGACGCAGCAAGTTGAGCAATGTTTCTTCGTCGGCCTGGCCGGTGGATTGCAGCGATGCCAAACGGCGTTCCAGCTCTTGTTCGAACTCGGCAGGGACAAAACGCTCGGCCAGCATGGCTTCGCCAGCGAGTTCGTCAATCACACCTGGGTGTTGTTGCAAATACTTGGCGGGCCAACGTGCCAGCCCGAGCAGTCGCATGAGTTGTTCGTGCACACGGGGGCGTTCAATCAGCAGTGCCAAATAGCTTTCACGGCGTAGCAACGGCTCCATCCAGTCTGCCCAGCGCACAGCTGCCTCTTCGCTCACGCGCCCATCGTCAATCCATGCATTGGTGCGTTGCAGAAGTTTGAGCAAGCGCTGGACGCCGTCATCGCGCAGGGCGCGCACGCGGGGCTGTTCGGACCAAGAGGCGACGCGCTCACGCAAGCGCGGGTTCAAGTCGGGCAGCAAAGAGGCCAAATCGACGTAGTCGTTTTTGGGCGTGCAACCTTTGCAATCGCCGTTGCTAGAGGTTTCGGTCTTTTCGCCTAAACCCAGCAAGCGGTCAAACTCCTGCGCCACCAGTTCGCGGTGGCTGTCGAGTTGGCCTAAAAAGTCGCACACATCGCCAAAGCCCAGCGTCAAGGCCAACCAGTTCAAGTCATCGTCGTTGGTCGGTAGCACATGGGTTTGCTGGTCGTCCAAGTATTGAATGCGGTGTTCGACTTGGCGCAAGAACACATAGGCCTTGGCCAGTGCTTCGGCTGTGGCGGGGGGCATCAAATTGGCTTGACTCAAGCGTTGCAGGGCTTGCAGCGTGGGGCGTGTGCGTAGCTCGGGGAAGTGGCCGCCCCGCACCACTTGCAACAGCTGCACCGTGAATTCAATTTCACGAATGCCACCGCGTGACAGCTTCACATCATTGGCGCGTTCGGGGCGACCCGCACTTTGGGTGATCGAGTGTTTGCGAATTTGCTGGTGTAGGCCACGTAGTGACTCAAACACGCTGTAATCCAAATAGCGACGAAACACAAAGGGCAGCACCGTGTCGCGCAACTCAAACGCGTTGGCTTTGGCACTGAATGGCGCCACCACACGGCTCTTGAGCCATGCAAAGCGTTCCCACTCGCGGCCTTGCACCAAGAAATACTCTTCCAAAGCTTGGCGTGACACCACGCTTGGCCCCGAGTTGCCGTTGGGGCGCAAAGCCAAGTCCATGCGAAACACAAAGCCATGCTCTGTGGTGTCGCCGATCAAGGTGTAAATGAGTTTGACGGCGCGGGCAAAGTAGTCGTGGTTGCTGATGCGCCCTCGCCCATCGGGCAAGCCCGTGGTTTCGCCGTCTTCGTCGTACACATAAATCAGGTCGATGTCACTGGACACGTTCAGTTCACGCGCGCCAAATTTGCCCATGCCGATGATCCACAACGTGGCGCGTTCGCCGCTCGGTGTGGTGGGCATGCCGTAGCTGCCGTCAAGTTGTGTCTGGGCTTCTTTGAATGCGGCATCGAGTGTGAACTCGCCCAGCTCAGTCACAGCACGGGTGATCACATCGAGGCTGGCATGTTGTTCACAGTCGAGCACCACAAGGCGCTCCATCACCAGCTGGCGCAGCATGCGTAGTGAATCGCCACAGCTGTGCGTTTGGCGCAGCGCCGCAAAACATGTCTGCATCGTGGCCAAAACCGGCGCGCCTGCCGGCAACAAAGGCAGCTCGTTGGCATAACGGCGACGCAAACGTTGAACGAAGCGTGAATAAGTACTTAAATTTTCCATGGGGCAGGGGATAATTCCCGTCATATTGCTCGTACCGTGAAACTGTTGTCTGACTCCGTGACGCCCACCCCCGAAAACCTGCCATCTCAAATCAAGGCCAAGTCTGGATGGCGACGTGCGCTTCGCTGGGCTTTAGGGTTGGTGGCGTTTGCGTGGGTGGTTGTGTTGTTCGCCTGGAGTGCGTTACACATTTTCATTGTGCCGCGAATTGGCGATTACCGTGAGGTGCTGCAACAACAAGCCACACGTGCCCTAGGGCTGCGCGTCGAGATGGGTCAAATTCGTGCCCAAGGTGGTTGGTTGGTGCCCTGGTTTGAACTCAACGACATTCAGCTGTACGACCGCGAAGGGCGCGAAGCCTTGAGCCTGCCTCGTGTGCTGGCGGCCGTTTCGCCTTTGTCGGTGTTGCGCGGCAAATTTGAGCAACTCGACATTGAACAGCCTGAATTGGAAATTCGTCGTGACGCCCAAGGCCATGTATGGGTGGCAGGTTTAGACACCAGCGTCGCTGGTGATGGCGGTGGGGCAGACTGGTTTTTCTCTCAGCCTGAATTTGTCGTGCGTGGCGGCGTGGTGCATTGGCGTGATGAAAGTCGTGCAGCCACCTTGCAAGCAAGTGCACCGGTGTTGACGCTGCAAGGCGTCGATGTGGTCATTCAAAACCAATGGTTTCGCCATGAGCTACGTGCCGATGTAACCCCGCCTGCAGCTTTGGGTCAGCGCTTGTCGGTGCGTGGCAAGTTCATCCAAGCGCCTTGGCATGCCGCGGGAAATGTGGGCACTTGGTCGGGCGAATCGTTTGCCGAGTTGCCGCATGTCGACCTTGCCACCTTGCGTCAGTGGGTGTCGATGGACAAGGGCTTGTCCTTGCAAGAAGGACGTGGCGCAGTGCGCTTGTGGAGCGATGTAAAGCAAGGGTCACTGATCGGCGTCACGGCCGATGTGAACTTGGATGCGGTGGATGTGCGCTTAGGTGCTGAGTTGTTGCCATTGAGCTTGCGCCGTGTGAGTGGTCGCATTGGTGCCCAAGCTGTGGGTGAAGAGGTGGAAGTCAGCAGCCAAGACTTGGTGTTCGACACCCAAGAGGGCGAGCATTGGCCAGGCGGTGTGTTGCGTGTGAGTTGGGCGCGCGACACCTTCGCTTCGGGCACATTGCAAGCCGATCGATTGGATTTGGATGCCTTGAACCAAATCGGCCAGCGTCTACCTCTGCCTGAAGCGTTACGTGCCATGCTGTCGCGCGTACAGCCACAAGGCCAGGTCAACCAGCTCAAGGCCACATGGCAAAAAACAGATCAAGCATTCAACTACACCGCACATGGTCAAGTCAGGCAGTTGTCCATGCGCAAAGATGCGCAAGCAGACAGCCCGTTGGTCAATTTGCCTGGATTAGAAAACGCGCAGCTTGAATTTGATTTGAGCCAAAAAGGCGGTAAAGCCCGCATCAGTGTCAGCAATGGCAGTGTGACTTTGCCTTCGGGCTTGGATGATCCTCATGTGGTCTTGCATGAAGCTTCAGCCCAATTGGCCTGGCAGCTCAAGGGCGACGAAGTGACATTGCAATTCACCCAAGGTCGGGTGGTGAACGACGATGTGTCGGCCGAGTTCAATGGCAATTGGAAAACCGGTGATGGCGATGCACGTTTGCCAGGCGTGTTGGATTTGACCGCTTCCATTAGCCGCGCCAAAGTCGCTCAGGTCTATCGTTATCTGCCCAACACGTTGTCAGCCGATGTACGCAACTATGTGCGCGATGCTGTGCGTGCGGGTGAGGCAAGCCGCATCAGCTTGCGCTTGCGCGGCAAGCTCGACGACATGCCGTTTGACAACCCTAAGCAAGGCGAGTTCCGAATCGTTGTGCAAGTGGCCGGCGGTGAATATGCGTATGTGCCACCCGTTGCTGGCAAACTCAAAGGCGTGACACTGCCGCAATGGCCAGCACTCACCCAAATCAATGGCGAGCTGGTGTTTGATCGAAGTGCTTTGCATTTCAAAGGTCGAACCCAACTTGCGGGCGCACCTGATGTGACATGGCAAAAAGTCGAAGCGCATATTCCTAACTTGGCACAAACGGTGGTGAGCGTCACGGGTGAAGGTCGTGGCCCCTTGCAACAGGTGCTAGACACAGTGGCCAAAACGGCGCTCAATGATTTAACGGGCGGCGTGTTGAGCAAAAGCCAAGGCAAAGGAAATGCCACATACAAGTTGGCCTTGACCTTGCCCATTCAACAACTTGATGCCTCGAAGGTGCAGGGCAGCGTCAACTTTGCGGATAACGCTTTGCAAGTCATTCCGGGCACACCTGTGCTGGGTCATGCCAAAGGCACTCTTCATTTCAGCGAGCAAGGGTTTAAGTTAGAAAATTTGCGCGCTGAATTGCTGGGCGGCGATGCCACGTTGGAGGGGGGGTTGTCGTTTGCCGCCCACGAAGACAAATCGCCTTTGCAGCTCAAGATTGATGGCCAGTTGACAGCCGAGGGCTTGCGACAAGCCCGTGAACTGGGCTTCGCTTCTCGTCTTGCGCAGCGTGCCACAGGCAAAGCTGCCTACACCGCTACCCTTGGCTTGCGCCGTGGCCAGCCAGAATTGCTGATTCAAAGTGATCTCAAAGGCATGGCATTGGGCTTGCCAGCGCCATTGAACAAAGCTGCCTCGGCAGCCATGCCTTTGCGCATTGAACAGCAGCTCACGCCAGAATCTTTGCAGCCCAAGGCCCGTGTGCTGCAAGACCAAATCAAAGTTTCTTTGGATCGATGGATCTCTGTCGTTTACGTGCGTGATTTAACAGGCCCACGTACTCGCGTGGTTCGTGGTGGCATTGCGGTGGGGCAGTCGGTGATAGACGCTGTGCCGATGCGCGACAACGCGGTGAGTTTGAATATGCAACTCGCCATGGTGGATATGGATGCTTGGGGTACTGCGATATCGCAAGTGACGGGAGCCTCTTTGGTGAAAACCAAAACATCCAACAAGTCAGTGGTTGGGCAAGAGGCCAGTGCAGACAATGCGCAAGATTACATCCCGACATTTGCGACCATTCAGGCGGGACAAGTCAAAGTGTCTGATCGCTTCATCCACAAAGTAGTGATCGGTGGCACCCGCCAGGGGGACGTGTGGCGCATGAACATCAGTGCAGATGAACTCAATGGCTCCGCAGAGGTGCGTTCTCCCAGTGGCAATGTGCCTGCGCAGCTGTATGTGCGGCTGGCATACCTGAACATCCCGCCTAGTTCTGTACCCGATGTCGAGCGTTTGTTGACCGAGCAGCCCAGCAGCATCCCCAGTTTGGACATTGTTGTGAACGAATTGACCTTGCGCGACAAAAAGCTCGGTCGCTTAGAGATTGACGCGATCAATCGCGCAGGGGCCAATTCAGTACGGGAGTGGCGCTTGAACAAGTTCAATTTGGCGATGCCAGAAGCTACGTTCAACGCGTCTGGGAATTGGGCGACCACTGGCCCACGCACACGACGCACGCATTTGAACTTTGCCTTGGTGCTGCGTGACAGCGGCGGATTACTTGCGCGGCTGGGCACACCAGACGCAATTCGTGGTGGCGAAGGGCGTTTAGAAGGGGAGGTGTCGTGGCAAGGTTCGCCCATCACGCTCGACTACGCCAGCATGGATGGCAAGATGAATTTGTTGGTTGAAAAAGGTCAGTTCCTGAAGACTGAGCCGGGTGCAGCGCGTTTGTTGGGCGTGTTGAATTTGCAAGCCTTGCCACGTCGCTTGACCTTGGACTTTCGAGATGTGTTCAGCGAGGGTTTTGCGTTTGACTTTGTGCGCGGCGATGTGCGCATAGATCAAGGGGTGGCCTACACCAACAACCTGCAAATGAAGGGTGTGGTGGCGGGCGCTTTGATCGAAGGACGCGCCGACGTGGTCCGCGAAACCCAAGATCTCAAGGTCGTGGTGGTGCCAGAGATCAATGCGGGTACAGCTTCGCTGTATGTCGCCACGATCAACCCACTGATTGGGCTGACCAGTTATTTGGCGCAATCTGTCTTGGCGAAGCCGCTCATCCGCGCTGGCACGAGTGAGTTCCATGTCGATGGCACATGGGCTGATCCTCGCGTGACCAAGGTCGACTGATGTTGTTCACCCCTGCCCCACAAGTTCGTCGATGGGTGCTGTGGGGCCTGTTGGTCGTTCTGGTGCTGACCATGCTCAGCACCTTGGTGTGGCTGGCGGGTCGCTACGAGGTTGGTCAAGAACAAAGTCGTTTGGAGCGTGATGCATCTGATGCTGTGACTGACATTCGCACCGCGCTCACCCGCAATGTGCAAAGCCTACAAGCTCTTCAATATGCGGATCGCAGCACGGCTCCTTGGGAACAAGACGCGCACGTCATGTTGCGAGAGCATCGCGAGTGGTTGCGCCTGGAGTTGCGCGATGCAGAACTGCGCGTGATTAAAAGTGTGGACACGCCGTTTCGTGCGCCTGTCTTCCACCGTTTTGGGCGTGATGCCAACCAACCCGAGGTGGTGCAGGCTTGTGGCGTGGCACGTCGCCAAAGCGGGCCAGGCTATGGGGCCAGTACTTATGTGCCACAAACCGATGGGCTGGGTTTAGAAATCATGGAGCTGTGTTTGCCCGTCATCACCGAGGGTGAGTTGACCGGTTACACCGTCGCCACATATGCCTTGAGTGAGATTTTGGTCAACATGGTGGGCCCGCAGCTCACACGCAGCCAAGAGGTGTCGTTCACCGAGTCTGATGGAACGCGCTTGGCCATGCATGGCACGGCGCGCCGCGGTTCGCGCGTGTTCATCGCCAAACAATTGATTGACTTGCCAGGGCACACCATGGTGTTGCGCATGGACAGTTGGCGCGGCGCACCTGATTTGTTCCCCAATGTCTTGACCGCTTTGGTCACCGCCATGGCGCTGGCCTTGGTGACGGTGCTCATCATGCTGGCGCGTGACATGCGTCGCCGCCAGCGCGTGGAGCTGGATTTGGCCAACGCCTTGGCATTTCGCAAAGCAATGGAAGATTCACTCGTCACCGGCTTGCGTGCGCGTGACAAGCAAGGTCGCATCACCTACGTGAATCCTGCGTTTTGTGAAATGGTGGGTTTTGAAGCGCATGAGTTGATTGGCAAAAGCATTCCAGCGCCCTACTGGCCACCAGAGATGGTGGACGAATATGGCCAGCGCCAAGCTTTGCGTTTGGCGGGTAATGCGCCGCCGCGTGAAGGTGCTGAATCGGTGTTCATGCGCAAAAACGGTGAGCGTTTTGCGGTGATGATTTTTGAGGCCCCACTCATCAATGCGTTGGGTGAGCAAACAGGTTGGATGGGTGCGGTGCTCGACATCAGTGAGCAACGTCGCGTGGAAGAGGTGTCTCGCGCCAGCCAAGAACGCTTGCAAGCCACAGCGCGTTTGGCCACGGTGGGTGAGATGGCTTCACTCTTGAGCCACGAGTTGAACCAACCGTTGGCTGCCATCTCCAGCTATGCCACGGGCAGCATGAATTTGCTCAAAGAGGCCGCGGTGACAGACCCGCAACTGGCCGACAACCTTAGCAGCGCCATTCAACGCATTGGCCAGCAAGCTGAGCGCGCGGGCAAGGTGATCAAAAGCGTGCATGACTTTGTGCGTCGCCGTGACCAAGCCCGAGAGGCTGTTCCCCCACGCGCTTTGCTGGACGACGTCATGCCTTTGATCAGCCTGCAAGCGCGTAAATTGGGTGTGCGCGTCGTCGTCAACTGTGCGCCTGATTTACCCGCGGTGTTGTGCGACCGCACCATGGTGGAGCAAGTGCTGCTCAACCTGGCGCGTAACGGCATGCAGGCCATGGCGGAAGACACGGCGCACAAAGTGCTCACCCTCAGCGTGCAACCTGCGGCGGCTAATGGCAACAACCGTTGGTTAGAGTTTTCTGTGGCCGATATCGGCCATGGCATTGCCCAAGAAGTCGCTGAGAAACTCTTCACGCCGTTTTTCACCACCAAGCAAGAAGGTATGGGGCTTGGCTTGAGCTTGTGCCGTACGGTGGTCGAGCAGCATGGTGGCTTTTTAAGCCATCGCCCCAATGCCCCGCGTGGGACGGTATTTAGTTTTACCCTGCCACAATCGTGACCAAAGGTCAGACACATGCAACCCACACAAGACGCATTGGTATTCATCGTTGACGACGACGCAGGTGTGCGCGAGGCACTCGCGTGGTTGCTACGCTCGCGCCGTTTGCCCAGTCAATCCTTTGAGAGCGCTGATGCGTTTGCTGAATTTTTGAATGATGCCCGTCATGCATGGCAGCCTACCCAGTCCGGTTGCTTGTTGTTGGATGTGCGCATGCCTGGCATGAGTGGTTTGGCCTTGTTTGAGCAGCTCATTGAGCGGCGCCTGCTGGACGTGTTGCCCGTGATCTTTCTCACAGGCCACGCCGATGTGCCCACAGCGGTGGATGCCGTTAAACGCGGCGCATTTGATTTTTGTGAAAAACCGTTTTCTGACAACGCCTTGGTGGACCGCATTGAGCAGGCTCTTGCCCGCTCAGAGCAAACCTTGCAAAACTTACGCGCCAAACAAAACCTGCAACACAACCTAGCGGACCTCACGGAGCGTGAGCGCGATGTGATGCATTTGGTGATCGAGGGATTGCCCAACAAACTCATTGCAGACCAGCTCGACATCAGTGTGCGGACTGTAGAAGTGCACCGTGCTCGCGTGTTTGACAAGATGAACGTGAAGTCAGCTGTGGAGCTGGCCAACTTGCTGCGCGGCGAATGAAACACCTGCCGACTCGTTGGATTCAGGCGCTGGTTGTCATCACACTCACTGCCGTCTTGGTGGGGTGCGGCTCCACCCGTCGCGCACCTGTGAACGACTATGGCCGCCCCTATCCTGCCGCCCGCGCCCCTTCTGATGCCCCACGCGCCAGTGGCAGTTTGGCTGGTACACCCGGCACGCCGAACCCACAGCAAAGCTACCGCAGCCGTTGGGTGGCCAGCTCTTGGAACGAGGTGCCCGGTTGGCACAACGATAACTTGCAAGATGCGTGGAACGCGTGGTTGCAAAACTGCGAGCGTCCTGGCCCTTTGTTTGCGCCGCTGTGCAAAGATGTGCGCCAACTCATGCTCGGCAGCGACGACGACCGCCGTTTATGGATGATGGGCTACCTGCAGCCTTACCGCGTTGAGTCACTCGATGGCGCGGTCGATGGCTTGCTTACCAGCTACTACGAACCGATGTTTGATGCCGCGGCGCAAATGCGCCCTGGCTTTGAAGTGCCTTTGTATGCCCCGCCCGATGGTTTGGCTGAGGCTCGCCGTGCAGGCCGCCCATGGTTCAGCCGTCAAGAAATTGATACCCACCCCCAAGCGCGTGATGCGTTGCGTGGACGTGAAGTGGCATGGTTGGCTGACCCGATTGATGCGTTGGTGCTGCACATCCAAGGCTCAGGCCGCGTACGCATCGCCAACCCTGATGGCACGACCCGCGTGGTGCGCTTGGCCTTTGCTGGCTCAAATGAACAGCCTTACCAAAGTGTGGGCCGCTGGTTGCTAGACCGTGGCTTGATCAAAGATGCGTCTTGGCAAGGTATCAAGGCTTGGATTGTGAGCACGCAACAAAGCAACCCGCGCTTGGTGCAAGAGATGTTGTGGAGCAATCCGCGCTATGTGTTCTTTCGCGAAGAAGTGCGCAGCGCGGCGGATGCAGACCTTGGCCCTCGAGGCGCACAAGGCGTGCCGCTCACGGCCGGCCGTTCCATTGCGGTGGACAAAGACTCGATTCCTTATGGCACACCCGTCTGGCTAGCCAGCGCAGGAGCCAACGGCAGCTTGCAGCGCTTGGTGTTTGCGCAAGATACAGGCAGCGCCATCGTCGGTGCAGTGCGTGCCGATTACTTTGCGGGCACGGGCGCAGAGGCGGGCGACTATGCAGGGCGCATGAAGCAGGGTTTGCGTTTGTGGGTGTTGTGGCCCAAGTGACGCGATGAGCATCAAACAGTTCAATGGCGAATGGGTGTGTCAGCAAGACCGTGTGCTGTTTCGCTTCAACACCAGTGAAGACCAAGAATTCAGCTTTTGGCTCACCCGTTATGTGCTCAAAGGTTTGTTGCAAGGGGCGCAGCAACTGACGGTGCAAGCGTTGGCGCAGACGCACCCGCCGCAAGTGGCGCAAGTCATGCAATCGTTTCAGCAAGCCTCAGTCACCCAGCAACTCAATTTTCAAGAAACCTTCCAACCCGCCAAAGAAAAGCCCATGGGAGAAACGCCCTTATTGGTGACGGGATTGATGATCAGCCAAACGGGCGACGAGGTGACGCTCAAGTTTGAGTTGGAATCGGGCAAGTCGGTGCAAGTGCAGATGAACCCAACCGTCCTGAATGTGATGTTGGCATTGCTGGACAAGCTGCAAGGCATTGCCCAATGGGGCGTTGGTTTGGCGGTTGCAGATGAAGCGAGCGCAGACGTTTTGAGCCCAAACGCACCGCCCGTCATTCACTGATTGCGGGTAGACCATGAGCCTTAGGTGTCACCTAAGGCGCGTGGTTTTTTAGATCTCGCTCTAAACTTTGGCAAAGCCAGCCATGGATTGGAGACTGTCATGAACGCGCCCTTGCCCGACTCTTTGCGCCGCGCACTTGAAAGCGTGACGTTGGACGACAAATACAGCCTCGACACGGGTCGAGCGTTCATGAGTGGCGTGCAAGCCTTGGTCAAGCTGCCCATGTTGCAGCGTCAGCGCGATGCGCTGCAAGGCAAAAACACCGCTGGCTTTATCAGCGGTTACCGTGGCTCTCCTTTGGGCACGTATGACCAAGCGCTTTGGAAAGCCAAACCGTATTTGCAAGCGCAAAACATCGTTTTTCAACCCGGCGTGAATGAAGAGTTGGCGGCCACCGCGCTGTGGGGCACGCAACAACTCGGTTTTGCGCCTGCGGGCAGCAACAAGTTCGATGGCGTGTTTGGCATTTGGTACGGCAAAGGCCCTGGTGTAGACCGTTGTTCCGATGTGTTCAAGCACGCCAACATGGCAGGCACCACCCCGTGGGGCGGTGTGTTGGCTGTGGCGGGTGACGATCATGTGGCCAAGAGTTCCACCGCGGCACACCAAAGCGATCACATCTTCAAAGCGTGTGGCACGCCCGTGTTCTTCCCGAGTAGTGTGCAAGAAATTTTGGACTTGGGTTTGCACGCCATTGCCATGAGCCGCTTCAGCGGCGTGTGGTCGGGCATGAAGACGATTCAAGAAATTGTGGAGTCAAGCTCGACCGCTGTGATTGACCCACACCGCGTGAACATCGTCGTCCCCGAGTTTGAAATGCCTGCGGGTGGCCTGCACATCCGTTGGCCTGACACGGCGTTGGAACAAGAAGCCCGCTTGTTTGACTACAAGTGGTACGCCGCGCTGGCCTATGTGCGGGCCAATCGCTTGAATTACAACGTCATTGAAGGGGCGAACGACCGCCTAGGTTTGATCGCGAGTGGCAAGGCGTACAACGACACACGTCAAGCCTTGCTCGACTTGGGGCTGGACGACGACACCTGTCGCCGCTTGGGCATTCGCTTGCACAAGGTGGGCGTGGTGTGGCCTTTGGATGCACAGCTCACGCGTGAGTTTGCCAAGGGCTTGCAAGAAATTTTGGTGATTGAAGAAAAGCGCCAAGTTATTGAGTACCAACTCAAAGAAGAGCTGTACAACTGGCGTGCCGATGTGCGTCCGAATGTGTTGGGTAAGTTCAACGAGATCGGTGATGACCACAGTGGTGGCGAATGGTCTATGCCCAACCCCAGCGCCAACACCTTGTTGCGCGCTAACGCCGACCTCAACCCCGCGCTCATTGCCAAAGCCATTGCGCAACGCGTGCTCAAGCTGGGCGTCGACGCCGACACCACCGCTCGCATCCACGCGCAGTTGGCCATCATCAGTGCCAAAGAAGCGCAGTTGCAAACCATCACGCTCAAGGCCGACCGCATGCCTTGGTTTTGCTCGGGCTGCCCGCACAACACGTCGACCAAAGTGCCCGAAGGCTCGCGTGCGATGGCTGGCATTGGTTGCCACTTCATGGTGTTGTGGATGGACCGCGACACGAATGGCTTCACGCAAATGGGCGGCGAGGGTGTGCCGTGGGTTGGCCAGCAACCGTTTGTGAACGATGCGCACATCTTTGCCAACTTGGGTGATGGCACGTATTTCCACAGCGGTATCTTGGCGATTCGCCAAAGTATTGCGGCGGGCGTGAACATCACCTACAAGCTGCTCTACAACGATGCGGTGGCGATGACGGGTGGTCAGCGTGTCGGTGAGAGACCAGAGGGGCACAGCGTTCTGCAAATTGCGCAAAGCATGAAAGCCGAAGGCGCACAACGCATCACCGTGGTGACCGACGAGCCTGAGAAATATGAGGGAGCAGTCTCGGTCGAAGGCGTAGCCGTGTTCCACCGCGATGAGTTGGACCGCATCCAACGTGAGATGCGTGAGATCAAAGGGTGCACCGTCATCATCTACGACCAAACCTGTGCCACTGAAAAACGTCGCCGTCGCAAACGCGGCACCATGGCTGACCCTGCAACGCGTGTGTTCATCAATGACTTGGTGTGCGAGGGCTGTGGCGACTGCGGTGTACAAAGCAACTGCATGAGCGTGGAGCCACTCGAAACGGAGTGGGGTCGCAAGCGCACCATCAACCAAAGCACGTGCAACAAAGACATCAGCTGCGTCAAAGGCTTTTGCCCGAGCTTTGTCACGGTTGAAGGTGGCAGCCTCAAGAAAAAATCCAAAGGTGTGTCGCGTATCGAATTGCCTCCCTTGGAGTTGCCCGAGCCCAGCTTGCCCGATACCACGCAAGCCTGGGGCATGGTCGTGGCCGGTGTCGGTGGCACGGGCGTCATCACCATTGGTCAGTTGTTGGGCATGGCTGCCCACATCGAAGGCAAAGGCATCGTCACGCAAGACGCTGCTGGTTTGGCGCAAAAAGGTGGGGCCACTTGGAGCCACGTGCTGATTGCCAACCACCAAGACGACATTCGCACCACCCGTGTGAGCCTTGCGGGTGCTAATGTGGTCATCGGGTGCGACCCCATCGTGGTGGCAGGCAAAGAAACCTTGCAACGCATGCGTGCGGGTCGCACACATGTGGCGCTCAATGCGCACAGCGCTCCTACCGCAGCGTTTGTGCGCAATGCCAACTGGCAAAACCCAGGCGACGAATGTGTGGCCACCATCGCACAGACGGTGGGTCTTGCCAGTGTGAGCGCCTTTGATGCCAACCGTGTGGCGACCCAAGTGTTGGGCGATAGCATTTATGTGAATCCCATGATCTTGGGCTTTGCTTGGCAAAAGGGTTGGGTGCCTTTAGGGCTAGAGGCCTTGATGCGAGCCATCGAACTCAACGACATGGCTGTGGCGCAAAACAAAACAGCGTTTGAATGGGGTCGTCACTGTGCGGTGCATTGGGATGCTGTGCAAGCCTTGCTGACCCCAGCGCAAGTGGTGCAGTTTCACAAGCCTGAAGGCGTGGATGCCCTCATCGCCAAGCGTGAGGCTTTCCTCACGCAATATCAAAACGCGGCGTATGCCAAGCGTTACCGTGCGGTGGTGGATCGTGTGCGCACCGCAGAAGCGGCGCTGAACAAAACCACGCTCACCGACGCGGTGGCGCGCAATCTGTTCAAACTCATGGTCTACAAAGATGAGTACGAAGTGGCGCGTTTGCACACGGACACAACGTTCTTGCAAAAGATTGAGGGCATGTTTGAAGGTGACTTCACGCTCAACTATCACTTGGCCCCGCCGCTGATTGCCAAGACCAATGCCAAAGGCGAGTTGCAAAAGCAAAAGTTTGGGCCGCTCATGCTCACAGGCTTCAAAGTAATCAAGCACTTCAAGTGGCTGCGTGGCACAGCATTGGATGTGTTTGGCTACACCGAGGAGCGCCGTACCGAGCGCGCGCTCATTGCGCAATACCAAAGCAGCGTCGACAACATGCTGGGGAACCTCAGCGCGAACAACCACGCTTTAGCGGTCGAGATGGCGCGAATACCTGAACAAATCAAAGGCTTTGGGCACATCAAAGCGCGTAATTTGGCGGCTGCCCGCCAGAAGTGGGAAGCCTTGAAAGCGCAATGGGTCACCATCCACTGAGGCGCTGAGCCGGCCGCATACAATCCGCGGTTGGTCTGCTGGGGCGTTTTTGCACCCAGCAGCAGTCCCTCAAATTGGAGTTTGACCGTGTTGATTTCTTCTGCTTTTGCCCAAACCGCACCTGCCGCAGCCGCAGGTGGTGATGTGATGACTTCTCTCAGCAGCATGTTGCCGCTGATCTTGATGTTTGTGGTGCTTTACTTCGTGATGATTCGTCCACAAATGAAGCGTCAAAAAGAACACAAAGCCATGATCGATGCACTCGCCAAAGGCGACGAAGTGGCTACAGCCGGTGGCTTGCTTGGCAAGGTGACCAAGTTGGCCGATGCCACTGTGACCATTGAAATCGCTGCAGGCGTTGAAGTGCAGTTGCAACGCCAAGCCGTGGTGCAAGTGTTGCCAAAGGGCAGCATCTAATCAATTGACGACGAAGCGATCATGAACCGTTACCCCCTTTGGAAGTACGCGATCATCGTGATCGCTTTGTTGGTCGGCAGCCTCTACACGTTGCCTAATTTTTATGGCGAAGCGCCTGCGGTGCAGGTGTCTGCCGCCAAGTCGTCCGTCAAAGTTGACGTTGCCGTGCAAGAACGTGTGCAAGCTGCTCTGGCCGCTGCCAGCCTCACCCCTGGTGCGGTGAACTTGGATGGCAACTCGCTCAAGGTGCGCTTTGACAGCACCGACCAGCAAATCAAAGCCAAGGACGCGATCCAGCAAGCCTTGGTGCCAGACGCCAACGATGCCTCGTATGTCGTGGCCCTCAATTTATTGGCCCGTTCACCCGCGTGGCTGACCTCACTCAACGCAGCGCCCATGTATTTGGGTTTGGACTTGCGCGGCGGCGTGCACTTCATGTTGCAAGTGGACATGCCTGCGGCACTCACCAAAAAAGCCGAATCACTCGCCGGTGACATTCGCACGGGCTTGCGTGAAAAGAACGTGCGTCACAGCGGCATCAGCCGAAATAACCAAACCATCGAGATTCGGTTCCGCGACATGGAAACTCTCGAAGCCGCACAACGCGTGATTCAAGACCAGTTCTTGGATTTGCAAACTACCAGCGGCCCTGATGGCTCTGACTTCAAACTCACAGCAGTCATCAACCCCGTGGCGGCCAAGCGCGTGCAAGAGCAAGCGATCAAGCAAAACATCACCACCTTGCATAACCGTATCAACGAGTTGGGCGTGGCTGAGCCTGTGATTCAACAGCAAGGCACCGACCGCATCGTGGTGCAACTGCCTGGTGTGCAAGACACGGCCAAGGCCAAAGATATTTTGGGTCGCACGGCCACGCTCGAAATCCGCATGGTGGACGATAGCGCTGAAGCCCGCAGTGCCGAGTTTGGCAACGGCCCTGTGCCCTTTGGTACCGAGCGTTTCATGGATCGCAACGGCCAAGCTGTGATTGTGAAGAAGCAAGTCATCTTGACCGGTGAAAACCTCACCGACGCCCAACCCGGCTTTGACACCCAAAACCAAGAAGCCGCCGTTCACCTGACCCTCGACGCCAAAGGCGCACGCATCTTCAAAGACGTGACGCGTGAGAGCGTGGGCAAGCGCATGGCCATTTTGTTGTTTGAAAAAGGCAAGGGCGAAGTCGTCACCGCGCCTGTGATTCGCAGCGAAATCGGCGGTGGCCGCGTGCAAATTTCGGGACGCATGAGCACGGTCGAAGCCAATGACACGGCGTTGTTGTTGCGTGCCGGCTCACTTGCCGCACCGATGGAAATCATTGAAGAACGCACCATTGGCCCAAGCCTCGGTGCTGAAAACATTGCCAAAGGTTTTGATTCCGTCACATGGGGCTTTGTGGCCGTGACCGCTTTCATGTGTGTGTATTACATGTTGTTTGGCGTGTTCTCTAGTGTGGCCTTGGCGGTGAACTTGTTGCTCTTGGTGGCGGTGCTCTCTATGTTGCAAGCCACCTTGACATTGCCCGGCATGGCCGCGATGGCCTTGGTGCTCGGTATGGCGATTGACGCCAACGTGCTGATCAATGAGCGCGTGCGCGAAGAGCTGCGTAATGGCGCTTCACCCCAGTCCGCCATTCACGCCGGCTACGACCGTGCGTGGGCCACCATCCTCGACTCCAACGTCACCACCCTCATTGCGGGCTTGGCCTTGTTGGCTTTTGGCTCTGGCCCTGTGCGTGGTTTTGCTGTGGTGCATTGCTTGGGCATTTTGACCAGCATGTTCTCTGCGGTGTTCTTCTCTCGCGGCTTGGTCAACCTTTGGTATGGCCGCCAAAAGAAATTGCAAAGTGTGTCCATTGGCACCGTCTGGCGCGCCTAAGCGCCGCGCCACAGAAAGAGATGTGAGTCATGGAATTTTTTAAGATCCGCAAAGACATTCCGTTCATGAAGAACGCGGTGGTGTTCAACGCCATCTCGCTCATCACTTTCGTAGCAGCGGTTTTCTTCCTCTTCAGCCGCGGCTTGCACTTGTCAGTCGAGTTCACGGGCGGCACGCTGATGGAAGTCAGCTACAGCCAGCCCGCTGACTTGAATGCTGTGCGCAACCAAATCGCCAAGCTTGGCTTCTCTGATGTGCAGGTGCAAAACTTTGGCACCTCGCGCGATGTGATGATTCGTATGCCTGCGGTCAAAGGCCAAAGCTCTGCCCAACAAAGCGAGCAAGTGTTCACCGCACTCAAAGCCACGGATGCCAACGTGGAGTTGCGTCGTACCGAGTTTGTGGGCCCGCAGGTGGGCGACGAGCTGGCGGTAGACGGCCTCAAGGCGTTGGCTTTTGTGGTGGTGG